>Ga0114908_1000714_pt1 | contig 17978 bp, 18 predicted proteins | sample MalvireepMed_s17_FD_87292 | JGI IMG/M metagenome (GOLD analysis project Ga0114908, IMG submission 87292) | Marine viral communities from the Global Malaspina Expedition - Malaspina viral metaG DeepMed_s17 | ecosystem: Environmental > Aquatic > Marine > Oceanic | place: Mediterranean Sea... | reverse complement strand
GTGGTGTATAGAGCATTGGATTCAGATACCTTACATCCCGCTTACCGAAATTGGATTCAATTATATGCTTTAGCATGTGCTAAGGGAGCCTTGGGACAAATCAGAGGTAAATATAAAACTGTACCTTCACCTGGAGGGGGCGCACAACTCAATGGAGATCTTCTGGTTAAAGAAGGTCAAGATGAAAAAGAAAAACTTTTCCAGCGTCTTATTGATGAGTTTGAAGAGCCAGCAAGGTTCTCAACATACTAATGGAAAATAAAAAGAATTTTAAAGTAGGAGTTACACCTCCTCCTCTTCCTGAATTAGAGGATTCCAACGGTCAATTAAATTTCTTCGATCCTACTAATCCAGATATTAATCTTTTTAATATTATAGATGATGAGATGATTAAGATTTCAGGTTCGGAAATGCTATACTATCCTTATCTCCAAGGTGAGACTCAGTATGATGAAGTGTATATGGAAGCACGTAATAAGCCGATTGCTAAAGATCCTATCTTAGTTTACGGACATTATGAACCTAAAGTTTTAGAGGAAAATTTAAGCCAATTTGGTATTGAATTAACTAATGATCAAATATTTATATTCAATAAAGCATATATGGAACAACGGATTAGAGGTAATCTTAAGCCAGGAGATGTTCTTCAACCTCGTTTTCAAAATATGAAGTATGAAATTTTTGAGGTACAGGAAGATAGCTTTGAGATTTATGGAGTTTATCATTTGGTTTGTTCAGCTAAACTCCTCAGGGATTCGGCAGATGTACAAAATACTCCTCTTACTGATGTATCAGATCCATTGTCGCGACCAGCTTCTATTAAAACTTTAGAGGAGAGATACGATGAGATCTAATATAATAGAATCTACTTCTACGGGGCCTCTACCTTCTTCAGTTTATTCTCAATCTCCTAGTTCATGGGCTACGAATAGAATTCTTTTAAGAACTAAATTATCTAATAATATTCCTTTATTTTATAGAGAAGTTCTTAGGTATATGATATCAAAATTAGGAACTTTAGGTTATATTAATTCTGAGAATGAATTAGTTAGGGTTCAATGTATACATGCTAATCCAGAACGTACTATTGCCAAATTAAAACAAGAGAATAATATTATACTTCCAATTATATCTATTCACCAAAACTCATCAGCAGATGCAGATACTAGGCGTAGAATTTCTACTAATTTAATTAATGAATCTTTTTGGAGTGAAAAAAAGAAACGTTCTTTTAGGATAGTTAGTTTAGCCCCTAGATCACTGGATATTGAGTATGGTATAAATATTTGGGCTAAATATAAAGGAAACTTAGATCAATTAGTAGAGCAAATACGGCTCCTTTTTAATCCTCATCTAATAATAAAAAATTCCTATACTAATGTAGCTCATGCTTTTCTGGATACAGAATCAGACTCTTCTAGTTTTGATTCTTCGGATAGACAAGATCGTATTATTCGGAGAACTTTTACTGTAAAGTTAGAAAGCTATATTCCTAATCCTAAGTTTTTAATAACATCTACAGGGGAAATAGAGGAATTTAATATAGACACTACAATCTACTAAAATAAATGATAAAAAAATAGGATGAATGTAGTACATAATATAAGAGAGATCATATGAAACAAGTTACTAATACAAGTCTACAAAGTTGGAGCCTCCCCTTCACTACCCCAGAGGGGGTAAAATCAATTTATCTTACGCCTAAACAGTCCGTCACTGTCCCTTCTGCATGGATAACTGAGTATATAATTAGATACCAACAGAGAAGTCTAATCTCTATTAAGAACGTATAAGGAGAATTTAAATGCCAAATTTCGTAAGTCCAGGTGTATATGTTATTGAAAAAGACATTTCAGATTACCCTGCACAAATTAATTCGTCTGTAGTTGGAGTGGTAGGGTTTGCTTCCCGAGGTCCAATTGCAGGATTAAATAATGAAAAAGCTACACTAATAACGAGTCAACAGCAATTAGTAGATACTTTTGGTGAGCCTGCTGAGTATATTACAGGTCAAGGACTAGAGGGGGCTCTAGAAATTCTAGAATCCACTACCTCTATGAGGTATATTAGGTGTGCCGATGCTAATGCTTTAGAGGCTTCAGCAGCAGTTACTATCGGTGGTTGCCCCGCTGTTTTAGTTAGCGGTACTCATACTGCTCCTATTACTACAGGGGGTGGAGAGGCAAGTATGTCTTCCATCGGTAGCTCAGATACCACTACATCAGGGGTTCGTTTTACTGTAACTGTATACGATCACGCGAGAGCAAAAATTGTAGATGCCCAGACTTATACTATTCCTAGTGGAACTATTAGTGTCTCCTCCAGTGAAGGAGCTACCACTATTCAAGGACTTCAAAAGAAAATCGGTGGTGCTTTAGACTCTGATAAGTTTGGAGCATTTGCTGATGCAAATACAGGGGATGCTTCTTCCTTTTTGGTTGGTGCGGCTGCTGGTCATAAAGCTACAGTTGAAATTACTATGGAGATCCTTTCCGCTACGGGTGGTGAGTGGGTAGGTCTTGCAGGTATGCAAACAGTTGATCACAATGGATCGGCAACCACTGCTACATCTTCAGTGACAGTCTCAGGTACTAGTGTAGATACCTCTTCAGCAAGTTATTTTGTGAAAAGCTTGTGGCCTGGAGAAGGTTATAATACGGGAACAAAATCCAATGGGGATACAAGTGGTGTCTCATTTGAAGTAGATGTGAATGGTGCAGAGAATGCTATTGAACAAGTAAATAATCTAGGGACTGCTGCTGAAAACTTTAAGGCAGGTATGGTCTCGTCCTCCTTCTTGGAGAATGATATTGGTACTACTTATACTGGTAGGACTTCGGATTATATTACTGCTAACTTTGCTTCAGGTCAATATGATGATACTATGAGTGTTACTTCTCTTGCTTCTTATGAAAAACCACTTACTAGTTTATTAGGTTCAGCCCAAAGTTGGACAGGGACGGACGGAACTACTCCATATGCGTCGGTTGATCCTCGTTTTGTGAAGCTTGTACAAGGTACTTATAATCTAGCAGGAGGTAACAACGGTATTCCTACTGCTTCGACTGATGTTGCTACTGCTGTCATTGGTTCAGTAGGGTCTTCAGGGGGTAAGACAGGTTTGGAAGCTCTTGATGATCCAGTCTTGAATGTCTCCATTGCATTAGCCCCTGGACCAGGGGTTGGTGACAATCAAAGTATCCAAAATGGATTAGTCACTGTAGCCGAAAGATCTACAGATTTCCTAGCTCTCCTTTCCCCACCTTACGCAGTGGGTACAGTAGGAGATGCAATTAATTGGAGTAATGGTTTTGATACCACACGTACGGCTGCTGTTAATAGCTCGTATGCTGCTTTATACTGGCCTTGGTTAAAGGTTTTCCAAGTCTTTGATGCTAAGGATCGTTGGTTAGCTCCTGAGATTTACGGGGCTCGTCAGATGGCTGTAACTGATAATGTTGCGGCCCCTTGGTTTGCTCCTGCTGGATTTGTACGAGGTCGTTTGACCAAGCCTACAGATGTAGAGGTTGTTCTTAATCAAGGTGATCGTGATTCGATGTACTCTGGAGGTAACTGTCTAAACCCAGTTGTAAACTTCCCTCAAAACGGTATTGCTATCTTTGGACAAAGAACAACACAAAGACAGCCTACTGCTCTTGATAGAATTAATGTAAGGCGAATGATGATTTACATTAAGAAGGTTATCCTAGCATCTACTCAACGTTTAGTCTTTGAACCTAATGATCAGTTTACTTGGTTAAGAGTTCAGCAACTTGTTGCTCCGTTGTTAGATGATATTGCACGACGCAGAGGTATTACCCAATTTAAGGTGATTTGTGATGAGTCTACTAACACCCCTATAAGGGTTGATAGGAATGAAATGTGGTGTAAGGTTCTTATCAAGCCCACAAAGACTGCTGAAATGGTAATCTTTGAACTAAATCTTACCAGTCAATCAGCAAAATTTTGATATAACTATATAACTCTAGAGGAGAACTAAAAAAATGGCAAATATTAACTCACCCTACTTCATCGGTCAGAAAGCACATATTAACCGCGCAATAGGGGCTCAAACACTTCCTGTTATTTCAATGGGATTAGATTCAGTACGTACCTATCAATTTGAAATTCATTTTGATATGCCTGGTGGGTCTGATCCTCAATTTAATAAGGATAAATTAACTTTAGCGGCAAAACAAGTAAGCCAAATAGGTATGTCTATAGAACCTATTGAGGTTCATCGTGTAAACGATAAGGTATTCTACCCAGGTAAGGCTAGTCCAGAAAATTTAGTAGTTACATTTGATAACTTTTATGATCCTAAAGTAGCAAATACTTTGTGGCAATGGTTCTCATACATATATGATCCCACCAATGGTAAGTATTTAACTTCAATGGGAAACGATGTCAATTGGAAAGCTCCAAGAGCTACTATTGTTCACTTAGACGGACAGGGACAACCTCTTAACGAGACGAGGGTTTTTGGGGTGTGGCCCATTGCTTGGAAGACTGCGGAATTTAACTATGGTACTAACGAATTCCATACTATTGAGATGACTATGAGGTATGATTTTATGGAACATGTTGTCGCAGGCACAGAAGCAGTTGGTAGTGCTTTAACTTCAGTCTAAATATAATATAAATTATTTTTCAATATAGAATTAAAATATCTAAGCCCAGCCTAGATTCCTCTGGGTTGGGCTTTTCTATTATAAGGTACCTATGAATTATTACTTCGCTTTATTAGAAAGTTATGAACTCCTGAAGAAGAGAAAGTTTAAGCTTTCTATCAATGAGCAAGGTCCAGATTCTTCTAATCTATCTCCTGAAGAAAAGATAGAACAGATAAAGAATGCTGCGGGTGCTGACAGGGATAATCCTGGTACACTAAATGGTATTAGTATTTGGAGTGATGGGGATAAAGTTCTGGCTACGGATCCTGCTGATACGTCTCCTCAACCGCAAACTGCTGCTTTACTTAATGGTGATGAAAAAGGTAAAGGTCCATCTGCTAATAAACTTTGGGGAATGATTTTTCCCGATGAAGGTGAAGAAGGTGGAGAAGGTGGAGAAGAAGGTGGAGAAGAAGGGGGAGAAGAAGGGGGAGAAGAGCAACCTCCTGAACTTCTAAATCCTTTAGCTCCTTTACAAGGAGCGTCAGACGCACTAGATACAACATTTTTTGGAAATGAAGAAGAAGAGGGGTTATTTACAAAGGAGGTAGATGCTGAAGGTAAAGAAGTAGTTCAACCCAGTCCCTATTTTCCTGGGTATGAACCTACTCAAGTAAGGAGTAGGATTCAAACATTAATAAATACAGTTGACAAAAAAGAACGAGGAGAAGAGCAAGGACTAGGAATCAGGGGACAAGCAAGTGAGGATGTTACTATTACAGATAAACTTCTTGCGTCACCTAACCTGGATCCTGAACAAGTAAAAAAAGCATTGGAGACAGCTACTCTCACAATTGATACAGTTAAAAAAATTAGGGCAGGAGATGATATACCTCCTAATGATTTAAGAAATATTACTGATAACATAGAGGTGACTGCTGAAGGAGTAATGTTTGATGGAGTTTACCTCCAATATAGAGCAGATTCTACAAGTAAAAATGACTTATTTAAAAATGCTTCTGAGCAAGTAAGTAAACAAATTCAAAAACATAATAAAGATTGTCCATCTCCAGATTCAGATGAAGGAAAAAATTGTAAGATAAAAGAAATTAAAGCTCCTCAAACAGGGGGAAGAGATTTAAATTTAGCAAAGCGTGGTTTAATGATGGAACATTCTACTGTTTTATCCGACCTAGCTAATGCTTATACACAAGGATGCGAAGGGGCGGGACCTACTGCGGATTGTGCTGACATTGAAAAACAACTTGGAGAAAACTATGAAAAAATGCTTGCTGACGGAACTACCGAGCAAGCAAAAGATATGTTCAGAGAAGGTTTGTGTGCCGCAGGAAATACATGTTTAGTTACTATTGAGGGTGCCGATTCAGCAGTAATGACGGAAGCTACAGTTAATTATTTAGTTCAAGAACAAGGAATGAAAGAAGACGCGGCAACATATTTAGTGAAGAAAGCATCTGAACTAGACGATGGTGGAAGTCGGGCAATGGTTCTGTTGGTGGCTTCTACCAGAGGATTTAATCAATATACCGACGATTTAGAGATCGTAAAGACAGAAGTATATGGAACAACTGGGTCTAGTTTGAAGGGGCAAAAGGCTGATATCCAACGAACAGTTACATCAGAGAGCTTTGAAAAATTTAAAGAGACTCAACAAAGCCAAATGAGTGAAACAGAAAAAAAAGTAGAAAAAGCTTCTAAGTGTGCTGGTAAAGGTGTAGGTTGGGACCACCTAGGGAAAGCACCTGTCCAAGAAGCAGTGGAAAAGGGGGGTACAGTTACTTTTGGTACAGAACAAAAAGCTAGAACTTCTACTACAAAAGGTAGAACTAAAATGGGGGAAGGCATGACTAGCAGAATGAGCGAGTTATGTCAAAAGGGTACTGAAGGTATGGATCCTCTGGAAAAAGAATTTATAGATGAAAACAAAAGAAGAATAGATAGCTGTAGTAAAGCCTCAAAGAAAAAACCTTTTGGGGGTAAATCTGCTCATGATGCTGCCTGTGGTGTTCAAGGTAAAGTTGACGCTGCAATGAAGACTTTTCGTTCTATAGCAGCAGGGAATGCAGTGATGGATGGGGATGGTAATAAAGTAGAGGGAGCAGGGGATGCATTAATAGAAGGGTGGATGAAATCTAAAGCTTCTCATGATAAGAACTCTAAAGAAAGAGCAAAATTAGCTAAAGGAGCATTACATGCTTTGTCTAAAGGTGGGAAGGTAACTAAACAACAACAAGAAGCTTTAGATAAAGTAGGTTTAGAGTTAGAACAACATCAAATAAATAAAATGTTAGATAAAGATACGGCTCCTGACGGTACTTTAACTGGTGAGGGATTGGGGTACATTCTTTATCGTCAAGGGCTTGATGGAGGTTCTTTAGATGAATGTGTTAAAGATGTAAGAGGTTATGGGGATAACACCCAGCGCACAGGTTTAATAAATACTAGTACCTATGGAAGTATTTCTATGGTACAGAGTGGAGAGGCTAGAGTTATTAGAAAAGGAAATAGTATGAATATTGTTTCGAAGGATGGTCAAAAATTAATGGGGGGATCCTTTGAAAGAGGGCAGTATGTATCAACTGTTGATAATAACTCTATGACTCCCACCGAACGACGACAAGCAGGAGCACCTAGGGCTGCTGGAAAAGGTATGGAAAAAGAAGAGAGTATACTTCAGAATCTTCTAATTGGACAACAAAAACTTCTTGAGAAACTTATTACTCAAACCACATAGAATCCCAGCATTTAATTAAGTCTTTAAATAAATATACTTTATATATTTTATTGTTTTTGTTTATTTCTATATGTTTATCTATGTTTGTTAATATATCTTTATTTACTATAGTTAATATAGGTTGTCTGTCTTGTTTAAAGACTATCATAGGAAGTTTGTTACACCTTTCGGAATCTTTTTCACACTGCTCTATAAATTCCCATAGCTTGGACTTGTAATCATAGATGCTGTATAGGCTTATGTTGTTGTAACCTTTTTTACATTCTATGCAGAACTTAAATCCTTGAGGCGTGATGAGATCTCCGTAGATCTTTAGGTGCTCAGGGAGCGTGTGCGTGGTAGCAAATGCACCAGATCCAGGACTTCTCGAAAATTCTGTGGTCTTGAACCTATCATTGAGTAGCTGCGCCACTTGTCTTTCGAAAGCGTTGCCTTTGGTGCGGCTGTTTTTTCTCTTCGGCTTCTTTCGAAGTTCAGATAAATCGTAGTTATCTTTCATGTTTTTACCACTCTCGTACTATAATAGGTCAGTCAATTATGTCACAAGAATTGAAGTTCGCCTTTCATCCAGAAGGATGGAAGATTAAAACAGAATATCGGAGTAAGAATAGAATGAAGTTTCAACTCAAATTAAATCAAGAAGAATCAGAAGCATTTAAGAACTTTGCCAACTCTGTCAAGCCAGAAGATCTGGGGATGCAGGATTTCGTGCGCTCTATTTTCTTTAATGGTGTGCGTGCGTTGGAGGAGCAGCTTACTGCTAACCTAGTCCAGCACATGGAAGAGAATAGGGATCAGTATGAGGCTTCAGGATTCACTTTTGATGCGTCTGGAAAACTACTGGGCGTTGATGAAGCTACCGCTAGTGGTTCTATTGAAGTAGTAGAATAATGTATTCTCCTATTTTTCTACAGACAGAACATGAACTTCTAAAAATTCTGCGTAAACAAAAGAAGTCTAAGAAAGAGATTGCTATTTTGTTTACCTCTTTGTGGGATGACCCCTCTCAAGATTTGGTTCGCAAGATTCAACATAAAGAATTAGTTGATCCCGTACCTGAGGCGTCCCCTTTATATATTGTGGACAGTTACAAGATGCCCAACACTTTTGTTCTGTTTAACACTACTAAACTTCCACATTTTGTATACCTTAGGAAATCTATAGTAGAATCTGTAGATTACTTACCACATATTTATGACGAACTAGGCTTATAGCCTCTTATTGCCTCATATTCCGATAACTTTGTTTCGTATTTCTTATTCTTAGTGTAAAGGAGTTTTAAATTATTTACTATTACGGTGGTAAAATAATTGAATGCACTTCCTTTGGAGGGTTGGAAGTTTTTCAGAGTTTTAAGAATCAGGAGGAAGCATTCTTGTGTGGCGTCCTCCTTGTCGATTTTAAATTTAAAACTTTCGATGATATTGGTTATGAGTACACTAAATAGCCCCATTAGCTCATCTTCATATTCCCGAGGATTATTAAGATAGAGAGGAATAACTTTTTCAAATCTTTTGTTATCTAAATAGTACACTTTTTTACTCATATTTTATAATAGTCTAATGTCAGACCTCCAAGATATATACGCCGACTCTAAACCCCATTGCCCCAATATATTATGTGAGGGTTGTACGATCTTAGAACAAAATAAACCTGCGTATGCGGAGATGGACTACGAATTACTAGAGGAGGGGGATGTCCTTTTCTTATCAGACTCCTACCGATATAAGTATGGACATACGGAACCCTTTTACAAGCAGGAAAGAGGGCTAATTGAGAAACACTACCCTTCTAAGCTTCAATATTCTGTTGCCGTGAAGTGTCCCTCAGTAAAGGAGGGGGACATGACCCCAAATAATATGAAGCTATGCAGAGCGCATCTGGAAGCCACCATAGATAAGGTGAAGCCACGCCTTGTTTATACTTGTGGAAATTTAGCAATGAAAATGCTTATTAAAAAGAGTGGCATCATGGACAAGAGAGGAAAATCTTATGAGTTTACTACTGAGTCTGGTCACAGTTGCATGGTTGTTCCTGTGTATCACCCTTATACTGTCATCCGAGAACCGAGGCACACCTACCTCTTCGAAACGGATATCAAAAATGCATATGAAAAATATGTACTTGGCAAAAGAACTGAAAGGAACTTCTCCTATAAAGTCCTCACGGAGATCAAAGATGTGAAAGTACTGGGGGAGATGCTGAGAGACTATGAAGAAACTATTGCAGTAGATATTGAGACTACAGGTTTGAATTTTAGGAAGGATAAGATTCAAACGATTGCTATTGCCTGTAAGGATCAGACCTGGGTTGTTCCCCTTGACCACAAGGATAGCCCTTTTAAAAAGGGGGAACCCCACTACGCTACAGTTTGGGTAACTCTTCGCCACATCTTAGAGAACCCCAAGAACAAGAAGGTCTTTCACAACGCTAAGTTCGATGTGAAGTTCCTTCTTAATCATGGCATAGAACCTACTAATGTATGGGACACTAAGATCATGCACCACTTCCTTAATGAGACAGCCCCTAAGAGTCTCATGGATTTGGTGAAACTTTACTTCGCAGATGAGTTGGAGAACCTGTAATGCTTACTGTAAATAATCCTAAGACTTTTGATTGGGCAGGGATGTCCCTATCGGATTGCTGTGAGGGAAATGCTGCGGACTCTTACTTCACCCTCAAGCTTTTCAATTTAATTGAGGGGAAGCTGGAAGAGTTAGGAATGGGTAAGATTATATCTAAACTTATCATGCCTTCCCTGTCTACCTTCTCAGAGATGGAGTATGAAGGGATGCGTGTGAGTGAGGAGAAACTTAAGGAAGTAGCAAGACAATTAATGACAGCTAATATTGAGGAAGAAGATGCTTTGTATGAATTTGATGAAGTAAAAACTTCGGATAATCTTTCTTCAAATAATAACCTCATCGAAATCTTATATACCAGGGAAGATGGCTTTGGCTTGTACCCCCCTGATCGCACAACCAAGGGGAGCCCGTCAGTCTCAGCCCCAACATTAAAATTATTGTTGACCCAGATTGAAGAGGAGCTAGAAAAACGTGGGTAAATGGAACTATAGAGATGAGGGTAAGAAAATCAGCAAGTCTGTGTTGAAAGAGAAGACTACTCCTAAACTAAAATACATGCAAAAGTTTCTTAAGAAGTTGTTGGAACTTCGTAAGTCTCAGAAGCTAGAGAAGACTTATATAGTGGGTACGCAGAAAGCTATTGCATATAACGAGACTCCTAAGATTTTTGTGGACTACAGGTTTGATGGAACAGCTACAGGTAGGTTATCGTGTGCTTCCTATGTAGCTAAGAAACCTATGGGAGTCTCCTTTCATACCCTTCCTAGAGATAAAGAAAATAATATTCGTAGTCTGTTTGTTCCACCCAAGGATCACTATTTTATCACAGTAGACTATGCAGCCATGGAGTTGCGTGTCCTCGCACACATAGCTAAGGAGGGTAACATGCAGTTGGCATTTAATAAGGGGGAGGATCTCCATACCTATACTGCTAAGATGCTTTTTAATAAAGATACTGTCACTAAGAATGAGAGGCAGATAGCCAAGGCAGTATCGTTCCTCATTGTCTACGGTGGAGGGGCATTTAATCTAGCAGAGACAACAGGCATTTCAATGAGGAGGGCAGATAAGATTATTAAAAATTACCAGAACGTATACCCTGGTATTTTTATCTACATGGATTTTATTCAGAACTTTATCAGGGATAATCAATATGCCTATACTATCTTTGGAAGGCGTAGAAATCTTCCTGATATTGCTTCAAAAGATTTCTCCGTACAGAACCGTGCCTTCCGTCAGGGGCTTAATTTTACTATCCAGTCCACTGCATCGGATGTGTTGCTGAGTGGCCTCCTAGGCACGCACAGACGCCTTAAAAGAGAAGCTGTGCGTGCTTACCCTGTTGCTACGGTACATGACAGTTTAGAAGTAGTTTGTTTTAAAGAAGACGTAGGTAAATGTCTGGAGATCATCTATGATGAACTAGTGAACTACCCATTTATCAAGGAGAATTTTAACATTTATTTTGATGTCCCTCTTAAGATTGATGCAGAGGTAGGTCACTCTTTCGGGGATGGAGTGGAAGTAAAGTTTTCTGCGAATGGGATACCCCAAAATTTAGATGAGGTTGAAAAATATGGTACTCAATAAATCAGGGGAGACACATTATCCATGTCTGCATTCGCCAGGGAGTGTGGATCTTCTAAACTTTACCCCTGATGGGGATCTTCTCGTAGTAAATGCTGCTCGGTGTTCTTTTAATAAAGAACATACCATTTTTGATGAGAAAAAAGATAAGAAGCTTTTGAATTATCTAGCACAGCATAAACATCTTCTACCATTTAGGCATCCCTCAGTCACAGTGAGGATTGTGGCTCCTCTATTTGTTTTACGCCAATTGGGGAAACATCAGGTAGGATTCTCTTGGAGTGAGGTTTCGAGAAGATATATTTCGAGTGAGCCCCAATTTTATATACCCAAGGGATGTTGGAGAACATCTTCCGATGATGTTAAGCAGGGGAGTTCGGATTATTTTATTAATTTAGAGCATGGAATAGTTGCTGATAATAAATTACATGTGCATTATCAACAATCCTTAAATTTGTACAAGTATTATTTAGATTCTGATATCTGTAGTGAACAAGCTAGAATGGTTTTGCCGCAAGCTATGTTTACTACCACAGTTACTACGGGTACTCTGTTGGGATGGCACCATCTATATCAACTTAGAACTGATTCCCACACTCAGAAAGAGACTCGCGAGTATGCCCATGTTATAGGAGATATCATGTCTACCATTTTTCCTCATAGTTGGGAGGCTTTATGCGAACACTCCTCATAACAGATCTTCATCTTAATTCTAAAGTTAGAGGACTGCTAGATGCTCAATGTGATTGTGTCCTCAAAATCTTATCGGAAGAAAAACCAGATGAAGTTATAATAATGGGAGATGTTTTCATGCACAGGAAACCTACTCCTAGTGAACTTTTAGGTTTTAAAAGTATCATTGATAAAATGAAAGAGAGATCAAAAGTTTTAGTCATTAGGGGCAACCATGATAGTGAAACTAAAGCTGATGATGGGAAGACGGCATTACTATTATATGAAGATAATAATGTCAAAGTTGTTACGCATACCTACACAGATATAAAAAGGAAGAGGGTTTTTATCCCTCATTATGAAAATGAAGAAACTATTATCAATGATTTGGAGAGGGTTCCTAAGGGTTATACGGTATTCGGTCACTTTGGTTATGATGGCTGTCTTAATTCCGCTGGTGACGCTGACTTTGGCATTAGCTTGTCTAACTTTTCTAACCTCACTTTTTTGGGGCATATTCATGGTTTTTGCGAGAGACAAGGAGGATTACCAGGCTCTGATGCGTCGAGAGTAGTTTGTTTAGGAACTCCTTACACTACAAATTATGGTGAAGCATTCAAAGAAAATTTTTATGCCATATTAAATGGGGGTATGTGGGATAATCATAGTCTTTGTATTAAATACTCACAACCCACTACAGGACCTCGCCATTTAGTTTACCCTGCTAGGGAAGTAGAAAATAATCTAGATACTATTAATGATCCTAATTATTTTACTTTCCTTAGAGTTATGGTAGAAGCAGAGCATCATTCTATTCCTTATGATAAATTGGAAGTAGCTTATGTGGATGTAAAATATGCACCAATATTTAATGAAGATGAGATCTCTTCCTATTCTAATGAGTGTGATCTTTTTTCTATTAACGATGTGATAATCTCTGATTATATTAAGGAAGCTAATTCAACAATATCTACAGAGAAATTGATGGAGGGCTATAGGTTACTTCAAGATGAAAATTGAAAAAATTAAGATACAAAATTTTTATTCCTTCAAAGATGTTATTGTAGATTTTGAAAACTATAGTGGGCTTACTGTAATTAAGGGGAAAAATAAAGATACTGGGGGATCTAATGGTGCTGGAAAAAGTGTGCTGGTGGAGGCAGTTTACTTTGGTCTGACAGGCAAGACCATTAGAAAAAGCACGGAAGATAGTTTAGTTAATAACATAGCTAAGAAGCATTGTATGGTACAGGTTCACCTTTTACAGGATAATGAGTATGTGGTGATCACTAGACATAAAAAACCTACTAAGCTAGAGTTGTATGTGGGAGAGGAGAACAGAACTAAAGAGCATGTAGCGGCTACGCAGGAGGAAATTGATTCTGTTTTAAATATAAATCATAAGGTGTTGCTGGCTTCCATGTTCTTTGGGCAGTCTAATGATATTAGTTTCTTAGACTCTACCGCTGATGACAAGCGCACAATCATTAGAAATTTTCTGAATCTAGATGATCTATTTAAGATGAGAGATAATATTAAGGTTCATAAATCTAATTTTTATCAGAGTAGTAAAGAGAAAGATGCCGTCATCACTCAGACTACTAAAAATATTGATGATTTGGATACTAAGATTACGGAGATCGGGGAAGCGAAGAAAGCATTTTCAAAATATGATGATGCTATATTGCAGCTATCTTTAGGTGATATCTTAGATGCAGAGGAAGGTGAGCGAGAGAAGGCTTCAAAAATAAAGGCTATTCATTCGGAGATGACAAGTGTACAGTATGAATTGCGTCAGCTAGTGCATAAGCTAACTCATCCTAAGGAGGTCGAGGAGTGTACTGAATGTGGGCAAGTTGTAGAGAGGGAGTGGAATGAGGAGGAGATTAAATTCGACATAGAAAGATTGGAAACTAAAGAAGGTTTCTTTTCCGAATTAGTCGATACTGTAAGCGCAGCCTCCCTTCCCCCTCTTATTTCCTCGAAGGAATTTTCCAAGGTTTTAGAGTATAAAGAGTTGTGTAGGGATGAGACAAATTATTCTGATGTTAAAGAAAAAATGTTAGAATCTATAGCAGAAGCACAGAAAGAAAAAGATGTACACAAAACCTGGTATGAGGTAATGAGATTTTGGGAGAAGGCATTTTCTGAACAGGGAGTCATTAAGTATATTATTAATAACGTGTTAGAGTATTTTAACGAGAGGTGTAATTTTTACCTCTCATACTTAACAAACTCTAAGTATTTTGTAGAATTTGATCAAGAATTGCATGAGAAAATAGAGACAGGTGGACGACTTGTCCAGTATATATCTTTGTCTGGTGGGGAAAAGAGAAAGATTAATCTAGCAGTCATGTTGGGTCTAAAAGATCTTCTTATTCTTACTGACAAATCTCATCTGGATTTACTTTTCTTTGATGAAGTTGCAGAGAACATTGATGAAGAAGGTGTTACGGGTTTGTACCAACTTTTACAAGAAATTAAAAAGGATAAAACTATTTTCGTTATTACTCATAATAAATATCTCAAGACTCTTTTAGATTCTTCACCCCGACTTTCTATTATTAAACATAAAGGAATTTCAACTATAAAGGCATAGCATGGTACTGACAACCCTCACTGAATTAGGACAGGAAATTTTTGAATCAAGGTACGCTTACCCAGGCGAAACTAAGTGGGGTGAGCGTGCTAAAGTTATTGCTAAAACTGTTGCTTCTGCGGAAACGGATGACGACAAGGAAAAAATTGAAAAATTATTTTATGAATCAATTGGTGCAGGAGATTTCATTCCAGGGGGGCGTATCATTTTTGGTGCTGGTCGTAATAGAGGTAATCATAATCTCCTTAATTGTTACGTTATCATACCTGAAGACAGTGTAGATTCTATTGGTAAGACTGTGCAGGATATGTATAAGATCTCTTGTGCAGGAGGAGGAGTAGGGTTTAATGTATCTAAGATCAGACCTAAGGGGGATCACATTGGTAGCGTAGCTAACTCGGCTCCTGGTGCTGTCTCTGTCCTTAAGATGATCAATGAGGTAGGTGAGCATGTGAGGGCAGGGAAGAACCGTAGGACCGCTCTCATGGGGATCTTAAACATTACTCACCCTGATCTTTTAGATTTTCTTCATGTTAAATTAGATTGTGAGGAGCTTAATAATTTTAATATATCTGTTGCAATTACGGATCGTTTTCTTGAAGCTGTAGAGCTTGATGAAGATTGGTTTTTTACTTTTAATAATAAAGAATACCATTCCTATGATGTAATGCGTGCCACCAATGAGACCATTCAAGTTATCGCTTTGGACGAAGAGGATGCATTAGCTAGAGCAGAGAACTTTTATAAAATGAGCTGGGCTGATACGTTTGAAGTGCTTGGTCGTCGTGATATTAAGGCTAGAGAGTTATGGGATATTATCTGGAAAAACTCTGTGGAATCAGGGGATCCAGGTATATACAATATAGATTTAGCGAATAGATATACTAACGTCTCGTATTTTGAAAAATTGGATTCTACAAACCCATGTGGTGAAATTTCTCTCCCGTCATATGGAAATTGTTGTCTGGGCAATATTAATCTTAGTAATATGGTACTTGATGATGGAAGTAACGTCGATTGGAAGAGACTTGCAAGAACTGTTCGAACGGGAATCAGGTTCTTAGATAATGTCCTTACTGTTAATACCTTTCCAACAGACACATGTAAGTTGGTGGGAGAACGTTCTCGAAGGGTTGGACTAGGAGTTACAGGACTTCATTATATGTTTATTAAATTAGGCATTAAGTATGGGAGTGAGAAGTGTTTAGAGTTTTTGGAGAGGTTGTTTGCTACCATTAGGGATGAAGCTTACAAGATGTCTATCTACCTGGCGAGAGACAAGAAGCCTTTCCCAGAATTTGATTCAAGGAAGTATCTAAATGAAGAATTTGCCCGCACCTTACCCGCAAGAATTAGGATGCTTATTAAAAGGTATGGTATACGCAACGCTGTTCTCCTTACCATTCCACCTTGTGGGACTATATCTATGCTTCACGGGGTATCTAGTGGTATTGAGCCTATATTCTCTGCTATGTATACTCGCCGCTATCGCCATGCGAATACCTGGAAGGATCAATTAGTGGTTGACCCTCTTTTCAAGGAACATTATGAAAATGGAAAAGATCTGGAAAATTTTGTGGGAGCTTATGATGTGGCTCCAGAAGATCATATTAGAGTGCAGGCTACTATTCAAAAGTATGTGGACTCTTGTATCTCTAAGACTATCAATCTACCAGAGTCTTCCACACCTCAAGAGTTTTCTCAAGCAGCATTGGACTATTCTCCGTACCTCAAAGGGCTTACAGTATATAGAGCAGGCTCTAAGGGGAATGAACCTTTAGAGGCTATCCCTCTGATTGAGGAGAATATACAGAAGCATATGGAAAAGAACAAAGTTATGGAAGAAGCAGTTCAGACAGGAGAGATGTGCTCTTTGGCTGGAGGAGATTGCGGTGGCTAAAAAATTATATGAATATGCATGTCATGATTGTAAAGTATTGTGGGAAAAAGAATATAACTGGGGTAAGCCAGCAAAAAAAACTAAGTGTCCTGAATGTGGAAAGAGGCGGGGACAAAATTGGTTAGATAGACCCCCTCCTCCTGTTCATTTTAAAGGTGCAGGGTGGACAGGAGTTAATTCAGTTACTGGATTCAATAAGAAGGGGGGATCGGATGAAATTAATCTGAAGCTTCAAGAGGGGTGTAAAGAGAGAATGAAAACTGGTTGGCAACACTATGCTAGGTATACTCCATCAAAAGGTTATTTAGAGCAAGCTAAAGCCCGACCTTTAAGTGATCAAGAAGTAGCAAATAAGTTAGACTTGTCCAAAAAAGTGAGTGCTATCAACTATGATAAAGCAGGCATAAACCCATACAAAAAGACGAAACCCCAGTAACCCGAAGGACTCATGTACGAATTCAGCGATAACATTCAACGGGGGATTCTTTATCTTCTAAAGTCTGATAAAGATTTCTATCTACAAATTGTCAATTTAGTAAAGTCTGATTATTTTGAGTTTCCCACCCACCAAAGAATCTTTTCGGTGATCAGAGATCATTACGAGAAGTATAAGAAACTTCCTACAGATGATTTTATAGAACAAGAAATTAGGGGTACTAAATCTCAAAAAGAATCTCTTCATGATTACACTGATGAGATTGTTTATATTAATCGTCTAGACACCTCTGCTTTAGAAGGTCAAGATTACTTTTTAGATCTAATTGAAACTTTTGCCAAACGTGAGGCTATGAAGGATGCTATCAAGCAAGCCCTCGTTCTCATTAAGGAAGATAGGGTAGAAGAAACTGAACAGCTTGTACGAAAAGCTCTTACGGTTAGTAGAACTGTTGATATTGGACAAGAATACTTTTCTGATATTAACTCGCGTTGGGAGCGAACATATAATTCTGAGGAGCAAGATAAGTTTAAGACGCTACTACCCTCTTTGAATAAGTCTTTGGAGGGAGGACTTGGTGAAAAGGAACTAGCTATGGTCATTGCCCCGCCAGGAGTAGGGAAGTCCCTGTGGTTGGTGAATCAGGGAGTACAGAGCATGATGGAGGGGCGTAAGGTGCTGTATGTGTCCATGGAGATGTCAGAGGACAAGATTGCTCAACGCTTTGATTCTATCATGACCCTAATCCCTCAGGCGCAGTTAAAGGATCCGTCCGCTCAAGCGAAAGTAGGGGAAAGGCTAAGTATTTTCCGAACTAATTTCCCCGATGGC
>Ga0114908_1000713_pt1 | contig 18020 bp, 26 predicted proteins | sample MalvireepMed_s17_FD_87292 | JGI IMG/M metagenome (GOLD analysis project Ga0114908, IMG submission 87292) | Marine viral communities from the Global Malaspina Expedition - Malaspina viral metaG DeepMed_s17 | ecosystem: Environmental > Aquatic > Marine > Oceanic | place: Mediterranean Sea... | reverse complement strand
TCTAAAGCGGTTCTAGCCAATGCCCGTACACGTAACTCGTTGTCCAGAAAGTAGATAACGCCACCAAGCTCTTGAACAGAGTTCTTAGCAATTAAGCCATATCGCTCATCAATAACCTTACGAGACCATGTAGATGTGTCAGATGGGTCAGTGATAATCAATTCTTCGATACGGTTGTTCATGAACACGATCAATTCTTGATTACGATAACCCTTGAGTTTAACTACCTCTGAATCTCCCGAACCCTCACCTAGCTTCTGAGCCTGTGTAGAACGGTTGAATATGTCGTCTAATAGTCCTGAGTAATGTACCCATGACTTGTTATCCACATCGTTGACAAATAGTCGATTAAGGAAATACTCGCCAGTTGTATGCTTAGGTATAGAAGTCGCACCTGAGGCAATTGAGCTTACGGCTAATGCTGTATCAAATACGTCAACGTCGTCTGTACCATTAGAATAGAATACTTTATTCAATCCCTGAGTAAATTCACCAGATAAATCAGCAGTGTAACCAGTGGCCCTCAAAGATGCAACTCCAGCAGATGAGACAGAATACACCTCATCACCAATAGCTTGCATTAATACATGACCACTACCATCATCAGGACGGAACTTACTAATCGCTCTACATGCGCCAGACGCTCCAGTTGCCTCAGAGAATGTGTCAGTACCGCCACGCTTCTTAACAAGTCCAGGGTCACAAAAGTAGTTCTTAAGCTCTTGCGCCTCATTGTCTTGAATCTCAGTAGCAAATGACTGCGTATTCAATCCTCCAGACTGATCCTTAACACGAATCAGCAATGGGAACTCTCTCATTCTATCTTGATCAGCCATTATGAATTAACCACAGATATTCTGCCATTGTTGAAATGACCACGATGTATTCTACTAGTGCCAGGACCCATAGGTAATGATTGCTGTACAACGTTTGATTGCTGGAAATAGCTACTTAACATTGATGAACGTATACCCGCAGCCCTAGCTTCATGAGCGCCAGCTTGGTTATACTTAGCTTGAGACTTTAATATCTCAGCCATTGTCAATTCAAATACTACTAAATCAGCATCGTTAATCTCAAAGCCATCATCGTCATCAATCAAAGGTGTAACACGCTTCTTATAAAAGATACTCAATGTATCATTGGCCTGTGTCACATCTTGGAATCTGAATACTTGGTAACGAGAATCATAGTTGTGATTAGCGATTACAGCAAGTTCCTTAGATGAGGTAGTGCCAGTTATGGTAATATGTCCAGAACGTGAACTATCTCTAGAACTTGACGAGGTGCTGATACGTGTGATTCGTGAGAATGTATTAGCGGTTGCTACTGAAGATGTACCATTTAATGTAACTGATTCACTAACTTCATCGCCACCAACTAGTCCCCAAACTTTAACAATCGGGGTAGTGTCACTAGCATCTGAAGATACCATAGTCAATGTCTCAGAAACTTGCATCTCACGCTTAACTGGTGAACTACCAAGTAATGTACCCTCATACATTTTAGACTGAGTATCAAGTTGGTCAAAGTTACGGGCTAGAAACATACCAGCATCGGTATTACCAATCCACTCTTTATTAGCGTCGGCAACCGCACCCTTCAAGGTTTGAACATGATAAGGCATGTGAACATGAACCTCACCAGCTACGGCTGTAACTTCAGCTTGCTCAAGTCTCCAAAGGTCAGGCCAATCAAATCCATTGGCTAACTCAGAATACTTCCTATTTATTGCATTCTTGATATGGGTCTGACGGTCTGCGGAACTATCCTGAACCATCTGGCCTATCTCAGTGTACATTGCTTTAAAACTCATGCCCATTATGTTCTCTCCTTAAAGTTTCACGCCTTTAGCTACAGCATCTAGTCTGTCTATAGTTGAAACGTTGTCATTAATAGTGAAGCAAAGACGGTCTGTAGTTCCTTTGATTAGTGGGATGCCCCAACGGAAACCATAAGAAACTGTGAAGTCTATTTGTGGTACATATGCTTCAGATGTTCCCTCAACATTACTAGCTTTGAACGAAGAAGTACCCGTACCAAACGAGGGATTAAAGTCAGCCATTTGAACAAAGTCAAAATTAGACTTCAACGCAGTACCCATAGAAACAATCCCTAATACATTAGATTTCCATTCCAAGTTACAACCGTTAGATAGGGCAGTTATATTGCCAAACTTGTTCATGGTTGCTCCAGCATCAGCTATGGTGAAAGCTAGTGTTTTAACCCAGATGTCATAGTCTGGACTAGCTTCTATATAGAATAGCTGTGGAGTTGTTGCCCCATTCACCAACATATCAGTAACTCCAGCATCGTTAGCCATGAATTGTCTAAATGGCAGAAGGTACTCAGATTCACCTTTAGGTGGGTGGTCGTGTACTATGGTTTCCATAGCACCTTCAGACACACGAACAGCGTTATTATCCTTACCTACTACCTGTATTTGATTAGTCATTAAACGTCTTTAGCATCTTTCAAATAACCAATCAAAGCTATATAGACATTAGCTCCACCTGATGTGTTAAGGTCAATAGTAACACCCATTGATGTGCCTTTAGGAACTTCCATAGGGATAGGGAACTGATTACGTCCTTCAGCTAAGCCAATAATAGCAAGACCAACACCGCCAGTTAAAGTGCCACCATCTTTACCTTTATAAACTAGCGAGTCGTTGCCTAGTACATTACTAGACCCACCATTTGAGTTAGATTTGTAGTCTACTGCGGTAGCATCTGAAATAATATCTCCACCAGTAGGGTTCCATGTCACTGTAGCCAAACCAAAGTCGGTTACTGTGGCTGATCTTTGTCCCATAAAAACAACAAGACCATCAATAACATAGTCAGTGTCCTCGCCATTCTTAAAGTAAAGCATGGCTGAAGCTGATGAACCAGTTAAAGCTACTAATCCTGTGTTGATATTATACGCATTACCCTTTGTGTTAGCTGCTTGAAGTTCAGTTTCAGTAATTGAGAATGTGTGTAAATCTTGGTTCTCGTCTACGTGCGCTGCTGTGCCTGATGTGGCATCTCTAATTATAGTCATCTTCTAAATCCTCTTTCGTAAATACCTCACCAGACTGCTTTTCCATGTGCAGTAAGATAAGTTTTAATGTTTCTGTTTGCTCTTGTATTCCCTCTAATATTTCTGGGTCTGTAAAAACTGGTACTCTGCCATCCTTAAGAACTCCAGGTACTACATATTCACTGTTAATATAGTCGTAACTAATATTAAGAGTTCTCTTAGCCATAGCCTGATCATTATGTTCTCTACGTTGAACTTCATGAGTTCCTAAATGCCCTTCATCAGCCATTACTCATCACCTAACATTCCAAGTAAGCCATTGATATTAGCTTTGAACTTAAGGTAGCTACGAATATCAGCATCCCGATCGCCTGTAGCAAACTTGGTCCGACTAGCTCTCATGGCCAACATCTGAAACTGCTCTGCCTCTTCTGAATTAAATTCCTGTTCCAATCTCTCATTGACAGATTCGGGAAATACAGACTGAGGCTTAGCTTCAGTAGGTTGCGAAACGGGAGCAGATACATTCATACCTGCCCCTGTTAGTGGATTAACGTCACTCATTATACTGCGAGTGCCTTAGTTAGTGATGTGATGTACAAAGTTGTACCGTCACTGTAACCTTGGAGAACATCAACGGCATTAGCACCAGTTGATAAAACGCCATCAGTACCACCAGCCCAGAAGAACTTATCGCCCCATGTAGCTAGTCGTGAACCAGTTGCATCTTGCGTGATGATAAACGTGTAAGTCGCACCAGCCGTCATATTAGTTGGATTGTCAAACGTTCTACTACCTTCCAATGTCACTGAGAAATCTTCAGAAACACTACAATCAGTAGCAATATTAGCACCATCAGTTAAAGCTGTAATACCATTAACTTGACCAACGGTAATATTAGTTACCGAGCCAGCACTGTCAACCTTCTTAAAGTTGTTATCTGCATTGTCAATATAAAATGCAAATTGTCCTGCGGGTGGTAAAATATCACTGTTCGCATCTGGAGCAGCTATACCACCATAAAATAATCCTTGTACACTCATCTTGTCACCTTCTCTGTTTTTCTGCCTACACCAGAACGAAATTCGGTATTCCATTCACTAGCGATCTTTTTCCATGTAAAGTTCTTCTTAGACCAATCCTTCATTTCTGAACGAATGGCTTTCTGCTTTTCTTCATTGCCAATCATATCGATTAACTCTGCTTTAAATTCTTCAGGGTCAAATTCGGGAACTTCATATTCACCCAACTTAACACCAAACTTAACAGTCTCATTCAATGCAGCGTAGTTACTACATACAGGTATAGCTCCCCCCGCTTGCATCTTCATCGCTGTTATACAATTGGTCTCCCCAAAATGCGTCGGGTAAGCCCACACCCCAGAAGATGATATATGCTCTGCCAAGACATCCTGTCCCACTGACCCGTAGTAAGTTACCGAGGGGTCGTTCTCCATCTGGTCGAGTAGGTCCTGTTTCCATTGCATCATCTCCTTATCGTTCTTGTAACGTAGGTCAAACCATTTGTTAAATCCGTAGAAGACTTTTAATTTAGCATCAGGTCTAGCTTTAACAACCTCAGGCCAGTAACTAAGTAAGGTATCCAAACCTCTATCTGGTGATGAAGCGTAGATGACTGTATTAGCGTCATTATCGCCATCCACCACTAAGAAGGGGTCAATGCCATTACTTGTAATCATAACCTTCTCATCGGCTACCCAAGGGGCTGTCTGACGGTGTGAGTTAGATAGGAACATAACTCTGTCAATCTGCTCCATAATCTCTTCACTATAATAAGGTTCCATACCATCACATAGGTCATGATTCCATAGCCAAGTCTGTCTGCCTCTAGGAGCATTCTTAACTAGGTGTGGGTGTCTCCATAATATACATAGATCAACCAAGTCGTTAGGGTTAGAAGCAGAAGCTTGATACCAATTAACACCATCAATCTTTCCTTCGTTAGTGCAGTTATTATAAACCTCAACAGTCCATCCCAAATCGGCATATTCCCTAGAGATATTAATGACAGCTTCTTCACTACCTCCAATACCTTGCTTGATTGATTCTGGTCCCCATTCCTGTGTATCGTCAAAGCCACAGAAAATAGCCACAACCTTTTTACCATCAGGTCTATCTTTAGTTTGGTTACGATAGAACGGTGGATACTTAGCGATTGATGTAGGTATTGAATCATATATCGCCTGTCTCTCTTCCTCAGGGGTTACTTCTATAATCTTTTCATAACTCTTAATAAGATCAAGGTCCCTTAATTCTTTAGCGCAGAAAGCATCAACAGCCTCCCAGTCCTTAATACGAGCTGGCATCTTTTGTCTTAACAAGCGAGTACAACTCATCGCTTTCTCAAAACTGCCCAATTCGACATAAGCACGTTGTAATAGAATCAATGGTTGAACTTCAGTAGTCATGGGGTTGTGAATCATGCCATCACTTAAAGTCTCAGCATCATTAAAAATAGTAACCCAGTGAATTACATCAGTCCACTTCTTATCTAAAGCAGCTAACTCAGCCAGTGATAGATAAGCCATATTAGCAGTTGGAATCATCTCAACAGCTTTAAGGCTCATAATCTTAGCCATGTCTAACATTCCAAGTTCTCTATATATAGTATTCATTCTTAGAGTAACTTGGTATTTTTCTTCATCCCATGTAGATTGCTCAAGGTAAATTGCGAACTGCTCTAAAGCTTCCTCAAGTCTACCTACCTCAATCAGTGAATTACCGAAATACATGTTCATACGTTGATCGCCACCTTCAGCAACAATACGCTCTAACATGGTTACATTTCGCATTCCACGATCTGATGATGTGTCATCCTTAATATTATTATGAATGATATATGATACTTCACGATCTAAGTCGTAGAAGTTACACTGTCTCACAGGTGATAAAACCTCATGGATAGGTGCATTCTTATTCCATTCACAATAGCCATTACGAACAATACGCTCTCTTGTATGGCGTGTAGTACATTGACCGTCAGCGTTGAACTCGTAATCATAGTCCATACGGATGATGTCAGCACCTTCACTATCCCAATACTCAATAGCTTCACGTAGCTTCTGAGGCTCATGAATCATGTCATCAGCATCAATCCACATAACCATGTCACCAGTAGCCATAGCAAAGTTCTGATTGCGGGCCTCTCCAAATGAGCGTAAGAACCCATCTTCGTGCATTAGCGTAGGGTCGCATTCATGTTTTAACTCACCGTTAAACTTCAGTCCTTTAATAAGGTCAGCAGTTGGTTGGTGTTCCACAGTCTGTAACAAACAAACCTCATCTGCAATCTGGTTAACAGAATACAGAGTATCACTCAATCGTTCATCACATCTACCTAGAATCATACATACACTTAGTTTCATTGGTTCTTCCCCAAGTCTACGAAAGATTCATTTCGTTCTGTAGGGGCGAACTTAGGCGCAACTCGCAAGATAGCTTTATGTACCTGCTCATCATGCACCCAGTCGCTATGTGTTAAACGCTGAATTATATTAGCCAACTTTACGGGTATCTCCAACTTGTGCCTAAGGTCGCCATTAACTGACATACCGTTGGGATTAAAGAAGCCGTCTTTTTGTTCTTTAAGATGGATGAAGTAACCTTTAACCTCGTCCTTATGCTTAAAAAACCATTCTCTAAATGCTAAGTCAATACATGCCTCCAGATTTGCACCTGGTACGAATGTTTGAACACCGTCGGGGAGTTCCATAAAATCCTTTCTAGGAAGCTAACATGCCATAAATAACGGCATTAGTTTGTGAAGTTGATGCGGTAACTGTAAATGATTGAAATGGAGATAACTCAGGCATAAACCTAGCAATCTCTGTGTCTGTACCGTCACCTAATGTAATAACAGTAGTACCATCAGCGCCATAAAGCTCAAATGTCTTACCGTCTTCTTTAATCTGTATTGTACAAGTTCCAGCCGCAGATAGATCAATTAGTAAACCAACGATGGGGTAGTCACCATTGATAGTAATAGTATCTGATACTGTGCCATCAAAATCAGCGTCAAGGGTAATAAGCCCTGTGTTCTTTTTGATTGCCTGCTGTAACCCGCCTTGTGGTCCTTCTAAACTCATGTCTCTATCCTTTTGTTAAAAATAGGGAGGAGCGATTAAACCCCTCCCAATTAGTTATGAACCTGTGCGTAAACCAGCAGCAGCTTCGTTACCGAACTCAAGTGTCAATTCACCCAAGATTACGATGTCGATGCTATCAGCAGTCTCAGCAACACGCTTAGTGATTACCGGTCTCAACCAAGCCTTAGCGAAAAGGTCTCTGTCAAGTACAGCGATAGTGTGTTCACCAGCACTGTTAGGCATGTCACGTGAAGTCTGAACCGCAACAGTAGAAAAGTCAGATTCGTACATTGAGATGACGTTCTGTACTTTCTTCTCGCCTTGGTTAAAGTTCTTAGTGGCGTTACCAACAAAGCTAGAAATTCTACGCTTCAAGTAACCATGACAAAGAACATCACGTGGCTTACCACCACTGTCCCAAACGTCTTGTAGCAAGTCGTTAAAGATAGTTTCAGTAATAGTTACACCAGATACAGATGATACGTTACTAGTAACAGCATTCAACAAGCCGTTCATACGACGGGCTGTGTCAGAAGCGTTACCAGAAGCATCAGAGCCACGAAGCAATGCGTGTTCTGCGTCTGTCTTCCACTCAATCATGCGCTGTTCCATTTGGTCTGAAACCAAGTCAGAGATAGCGTGACGAGCTGTAGCCTGTGAAGTACCAGAGATACGAACATCTTTCTTGACGATCTGTGTCAAGTTTTCTGCACGTGTTGGCAACACAGGAGCGGCAAAGGTGTATGATGCACCCTCAACAGTAGCGTTATCCGCACGTGTTGATAGTGAACGAACCTGCCATTCGTGTTTAGGACTGTTTGAACTACGATCAGCGATCATGTTGTAGAACGGTGTGTCCTCAGGTGTGATTTGGTAAATGATATTTGTGACATCTTCTGCAATAGAAGTATCACCGTAATGTGTGCCTAGGGGCATTTTCTATTCTCCTCCAAAGCCCTTTACCGTACTTAGCTTAGATAGCGCACTCTTTAAACTACCCTGTCCTGCTTGGTTACTGCGCCTTAAAGAGCCAGCTTCCTTTAGGTAAGAGTTTAAGTCGTCAGAGTTATTACCATTAACAGCACGATTATTGCTTTGTAAATTGTTATCGTTTATGTTTCGGTTTTTCTCTACTCTATCGGACATTGATGTGCCTTTCGCTTGTTTCTTAAGGTATTCGTTTTCAGCTAGCGCAACAGCTAGAACTTGGTTAACATTGACCCCACGATATTCGTCGGAATCTAAATCGCTCAAGAAGCTTACGGCATTGTGATAATACTCACCCGTTTGATCTTGTAGCTTGTCACCAGACAGAGATGCGATAATGTTATTAGTCATTGCTTGATGTTGTTGCTGAGTAGTCATTTGAGCTTGTTCTTCTTTGAACCCTCTCAACTCCTCTTGCACTAACTTACGTTGCAATTCTAATCTCGCCTCTGGCAAGTGTTGCTCTAATTCAGGATCACTCTCAGCTCTTTGTATAAACGAGTTAAGCCCGTTTACGTCCAAGTCTTGAATGGTCTTAGGCTGGTCATTAGAACGCATGTTTTCATACGCTTCCGCAGTAGCCTGAGCCTGAATATACTTCTCTTCGAAACCTTTAGATTTAGCAGTTAGTTTATCAATGCGTTTCTGCATTGCTTTAAACTTTGCATCATCTTGTCCCTCATTACCATCTACGTTATCTTCAGGTGTAAAAGCGTCCTGTGTGTTTCCATCAACGTTGTCTTGAGGTGTTGAAGTAGCCTCTGTTTCCATCACAGTTTCATCAGACTGGGGGGTGTCTGTTGGTTGTGAAGCGACCAAATCTTCGAATCCCATAAATATCCTTTCTAGATACCTTTTGTAATCGGACCTTTAGCGTCTTCCACTTTGTCCGTAGTGTTAATAATCTTAGTGTTTTCTGAAATCTTCTGGAGACCACCATTAAGAGGACGTAGGTTATCTACTACCTCAATACTACATGATTGTCTTGCCTGTGAAGATTGAATGTTAGAACCTGCCATTTTGACTTCCTCTCTGCATTGCTTGCATCTGCTGTTCTGTTCCCTCTAATACTTGTTTTAATTGCATCTCGTAACTTACGATACGCTTATCTACAGAGGCGACAATTTCCATCCACGCTCTGAAATCTGCTCTGGTCTGAATCAAGTCAATGTCTTCACCGTACATAAACTTCGCAAGGTGGGCATTCATCTCTTGATACGCAATCTCAACTAAGGCCTTATGACCCGCTGAGTTCTTATACTTCTGAAGTGTTACTACACCTTCTGCTAATTTATCTTCATTCGTCATTAAAGATTAACTCTCTGAGCGCCACCATTAGGTGACTGCTTCTCCATTTGTTTCAACTGATTTTGTAACTCGCCAAGTGGCATTGGTCTATTCTCATCTACCGCTGCTTGACCCGCTTGCGCTTGAGCCTCTGCTTGTTGTTGGGCTTGAGCCTGTTGTTGCTCAGCCTGTATCTGCTCTTGAGACTTGGGCTGCATAATACGTTGACTGGAGATGAAATCTGTTTTATTCAGTACATCTTTAATAGCTACACCCATATCGATGTTATAGCCTTGGGCAGCAGCCTGTAACAGACCAGTCTCCATCAACGAAGCTAAAAATGTTATTGATTCCTTAGCCTTAAATAATTCGGCTTCAGGATTAGTGTTAGAGATAGTCCCAACTGGAACCATATCAAACTGTCCATTAATCTCATGTTTTGAGTAATGTCTCAACTGACCATCTGATAGAGCAATGGTAAATTTGTCATCACCATATTGCATCCACAATGCCCAGATTTGTTCATACACCTTCTTCATAGAGCGTTGAAAGCGTGATACTCGTAACGATGTAGCAGCTTGCTGAATACCTTGGATAGCAGATACTTCCTGTGCTGTACGAGCTTCTGAACGCTGTTGTCTAAACGCTGTATCAAATGAGCCAACCAATTGCTCACCCCAAAACTTAAGATTAACTTCCTCGTTATCAAAGCTATGCTCTTTAGTCTGTACCTGTACCTGTTCAAAGTCTTGCATGTTCATAACAGGAATGAATTGACCTGGAATCCATCTGACTTGATTTGGGTTAAAGTTAGAACTAAGTCTATACTTAAAGGTTGGGTTGTTACTAATTGTCATCGCATTTAGTTTGTTACGGTGGTTCTGAGTAATAACGTTATCGATATCATTCAGTATCTCGCCGAAACCACGTGGCGAATAGTAGCGACCATCAGTAGCTTCATTGTCAAATTTGACGTAAGGCCATTGACCATGCTCATGTGGATGTTCCATGAAGCGAACAATAGTTTGTGAATCGGGATGATAAATCAAGAGACAGCGTTCTTCAACACCATCTCCATCAATATCAAACAAACAACTAACTTCCTTCATAGGAATGACACCACGACGAGCGGTAGCAGAAAGACCTTCTCTATTTTTTCTCTTAGTATTCAACTGGGAAGTCTTGACATTCTCTTGTTCATCGTTTCCTTGGATAACCCCTGGAGCATCATCACCAGCCTTAGCAACCTCGCTAAGAATCTTCTTGACAGCAGCGGCATCATACCAGCCAGTCTGCGCTTTCTTTCTCATGTCGTTAACAGTGTCGTCAAACAGTTCTGTTAATCGTTCTGAATCTTGAATACACTTAGCGCCCTCTTCAGGGTAAATCTTTGAGTTGTCAACAAGTGAAAAATGTGGAGCGTCACATTCAATAAAGGTGCGACTAATCTGAATACTCTCTTGTTTCTCTTTAGGTATCCAGTTCATAATGCGTTCAATAGCAATCTGGTCAACTCTGTCGTTAGTGTTAAGACCCCAACGTTCAGCGATAAAATCACTCATATTAATTTCAAAGTCTTCTAAGGTAAACGGGTTGCCCTGTGCATCTTGACCTTCCTCTAGGAATACATGTAGCAAAGCGAAACCTTGCAATTCTTCCTGTGAAATCTCTCTACGGTAGACGGTTTCCTTCTTAACCGATGTGTTATACTCGTAAGTAATCTTACCAATAGCATAGCCATACATGCCAATACCATCAGTGATCATCTCAACAGTTTCTTTGAATCCACGCATTCGGGTCTTCAGTAACCATTCCATTGTATTCTCAGCAGCATCAGTTTGCTCATAAGCCTTAGCTGATAAAGCCTTGAATGACACAATAGGAGTAGTCTCAACGAGTTGCATTAATGGAGCTTTAGACTTACTCACTTCTGAATCAATCAAAGGCATGTTAATGTTTGAGCTACCAGGCCAAGGGTATTGCGGGTCTTTATCTAAAGTGCCGTAACGTCTGTCATACCAATGAGATAACCTCTGTTGGTGACTGTTAACAGCGTTGATATCTTGCTGAGTGTTAGCCTCAATATTTTCCAGAAAGTCCTTAATCTTCTTAGATGAAGATTCGATATCCTTCTCTTTTTCCTTAGCGATAGGATGGAGTTTAGTCTCGTCGTTTAGTTTAATTTTTTTGTCAGCCAATTATCTGTCTCCATATAGTAATGACATCTTCCCAACGGTTGAATTTAACCTCAGACATCATCTTTCTTCGCTCATCTTCTCTGTCTTTATTATCAAGCACCTCTATGATAGTCTTTAAGTAATCTTTTTTCAAGCACTTTTTTCCAAATTGTACAGTATCTTGTAGTGCCATGTTTGGGATAATACAAGGTGTAGTGCCGTACATCTGTGCTTTGATAGCGGTAATGCAGTATCTTTCAGCTCCTAAACAGGGATATGCCAGTATGTCCGACTGGTGATAAAGGTCAACCATCTCTTGATTTGATCTACGTTTATACTTTGAATAAGTCCTAACTAATGTAGCGTCAGGGTGCGCTTTTAGCACTTCAGGCCATATACCCTCTAAGAATCCCAATCCTCGGTCTGGACTAGATGCGTATAAACATTGCTTTGGAACCCGCTTAACGTCAGATGTTTCATACGGTATTCCAGGCTCAATGTAACTTATCGGACGATAGCCGATGTTAAGGGATTTTAACTCCTGTTCATGCCAAGGTCCAAGCGCAAACATACCATCACACAACTGTCTTTGTACGGCATTCAGCTTCTCAGGGTCGGCAGTCCATAGGAATCTTTGGTCAAAATCCTCTAGATATAGAGCTTCAGCGTCCTTAAAGGCGATTAGGGTTCCATGCATCTTGTTTGTTTTTAAAAATTTACGGTCATAATAGTTTACGATATCACCGCTCTCAGTGATGTCAGTATACCTTTTACCATCGCAAGAGCAGTAAATGTTAACGTTACCATGTTTAGCTAGTTCACGTGAAAATTCAACAACCATCGACTCACTGCCATTACAAAGTCCGTTGTCGTAATCTGTTGCTGTCCAAGGGTTTGTGTCATTTACAACTATAGTTATGTCCATATTTTTCCTTGAAATCCCAGAGTCCAGATTCTATTTTAGATATAGTGTGGAGATCGTTTATAAACATATAAGGGTCTTTATCATTTTTAGTTAGGTTACAATGTTGACAAGCGGGAACCATGTTCCACGGGACCGTTCCAGGGTTGTTGTCCCAAGATATAGGTATGTAATGGTCCATGTGCTCATATTTACCATTGCAATAAACACACTTTTCTCCCCAAAAAGATAAGATTTCTTTCTTAATTTTAATAGACCATATAACTGGCTTCTCAAGCTCCTTAGAGCGTCTCCTGTGCCAGCCAGCATTCTTCATAGCCCGAACCTTATCCGGATTATTCTTTCTCCACCTTTCATCAGAAGACTTCATAACGTCAGGATTCTCTTTGCGGTATAAGCGCATTCTCTCCAGCATTAAATCTCTTTTTTCGTAATAAACCACACGTCTTCTTTTTGCATTTTCTTCTTTATTAGAATTGTGCCATTTCCGATAAGCCGCTTTAACAGCTTCCGGATGGGTTTTCCTACGGTTACGAGCGTACTCACGTTCACACTCGCGACACTTGTAAACCAGTCGTTGTTTAGTTTTGCAAAAACGAAAGTCCGAAAGCCCCTTTTCTAAGAGGCATCCGGAACATTTCTTACTCTGGTTTGACAAGTGGTACTATACTATTGTTCATCCCAGGAACTTGCTTATTCACATTTGAACCAGCGCCCTGTTTAACCTGTTTAACAACCGAATCAGTCTTATCGACCAATTTACCAGCTTTATGTAGGCCAACGTCAGAAACGCCCTCTTTTGAAATATTGCTTCCCATTACTCTTCCTCTCTTAATGTATTCTGCCCGTATGAGTAGGCGACCATATTATATCAGATTCAGGCGCTAACCACACAGGTTTTTTAATTAAAGTGTATCTTACTGTATCAGCAAAGTCTTTCCACTTTTCATGCGGGACCTCAGATGCTAATTCCTTCGATTTTTTCTCATCCCATGTATATCGATTCATAGCCGTGTTGATATTCCAGCACTTCTCAGAGACAAATACTTTAGGGCTGTTCTTAAAATCAACCGGCTTATCAGGGTCGTAATGCAAATAGTTCCTTACCTCCCTGTGACCTTCATGTAATTTGTCATTGATCTCAGCGTCGAAATAAAGCCCATGTTCGCCAAAGTCATCAATAAGGGTCTGTCCTGCATGGTCATTGGTTTTACGTGGTGTCTTGCCCTTGTTAGGGTCAATGAAGCGGTATATCAGTCTTGACCGACAAGCCCTCTCTTCTTCGAGTATCATATCAGCGTAATTCTTAACAGTCAAATCGCAAGACTTGTGGTCAGGCATTAATATCTCTGGGTCGTTAGGATACTCTTTATAGAAGTAAACATCGTTATCAGGGGTGATGAAGAAGTGAGCAACAGCAGATGGTCGTCTATCATGTGGGTCAACGCAAACTCCATAAGTTACATTTCCAAGTCTCAACTGAGCAATCTTCTCTTCAGAGACTAAATGCACCTCCTCGTTGTAAGTCGGGTAAATCCGTCCTAACAAGTGAGTGAACTTGCCATGAATACGAGCCTGAACCTCATGTGGGTCTTTACGCTCTGTCTCTTTCTTAAGAGCTTCCTTGTCTTCAAGTGCCATCCAGTCAACTTCTTCTGAGAACAAGTCGCAAGTAGATAGGCGAACTTCACTATCAGGCTTCTTAGCGTCCTGAAGGACAGTATCGAACAACCAAGGTTCTGACAAGGGTGTTAGTGAAAAGTGGATTGCAGCTTTCTTAACACGTGTACCACGAACAATACCAACGAAGTGCGCTTGTTTAGGCGGTTCATCAAATACAAACCCATCCCATGTACTAGATTCAAAACGGTAATCATCCTGTTCAGCACTAAAAAAGTGTGTCTCTGACCCATTATTCCAGTAGAGTACCTCAGGTATCTTACCCTGCATCTTATCAATTGACTTAATGTGTGGACCATTCTTGTAAGGACCTGGAACCATTGACGATAACTTGGGCCAAATAGTCTTACCAATACCTACTTTAAAGTCCCTAGCAGCCACTCCAAACATTGAAGGAGTTTGTATCCCAAGGTCTTCAAAACCCATAATATGCTTGTACGCAGTCTCCGCATCAAACCTCTCCTTGAACCACCAGCCAGGACAAGGCTTCTCAATCTTATCCCAATTTCGTTTCACCTCTTGTGCAAAAGACTTCATCCAGCAGTGGTAGCCCATTGCGTAAGCCCTTATGATGACACAGGTTGCGAACGTTTTGCCAGATTGGTTTGAAGCAACAAAGGCATTCATCCGAATACCCTCCATCATAGCGATGATGTATTCCCAGTGAAATGATCGTGGGCGATAGCTAGTGAGAATCAGTTTCTCTTTAGATGCTCTGATCTTCTCTTTGTAGTGATCAATCTGCCTAGCTAGGTCGTCGGCATTACTCATAGAATAGCTAAGAGATTACTTTCAGATAGGAATATATACTCATCACCGTCATTGTTAATAATAGTACCGCCAGAGAATAATACCTTATTCCCCTTTTTAGCACGTGATTGCTTATATTTACCATCATTGAGTAAAACGCCATCACCCACGCTGATTACTTCTCCACGATTCTGATTGCCCGAATTACCCATTTCCACAATAATTCCACCTTTAGATACCTCGTCGTGTACTTCCTTCTTTACTATAATTGTGTCGTTAACAGCTTTCATCGCTATCCCTTTCGTCTTTTTCTATTTTATCTAAAGCCTCGTCCAATCCATCAGACCAAGTCTTTAATTTTTTGCTAATCATATCTACTATAATCTTTTCCTCGTAGCACTCCTGGAAGAACATGCGGAAATCTTCGTCGCTATACTCCATCTTCCTGATCTTCCAGTTCTTTAGCTTCAATCATCAACTGCTTCAACTCGTTACTCAATTGCTTAACATCCATGTGAGCTAAGCGTTGGTCGTGAAGTACAACAGTCTCTGGCGTAAGTTTACCACTCATCTGCATTACAGTCTTGATTGCCGTAGCATCACCGTTAATAGCGTCGTCTGCCATTCTACGCATTACCTGTGGCATCTTAGCTGATACCTGTGAGTTGTAAGACTTGTCAGCCATAATCTTATTATAGTTACTGTCTTGAGTAGCTAAGATGTATTCAGTCTCAGTAACCCCTAAGTCCTCAAGAAGCATCTCAATTGATCGGTCTCCACAGTCCTGCGCTATTTCAGTGGTGATTATATCCACCTTCTTAAGCATGGGTAGGCTCTCAAAATCAGGATACTTAACCTCTACAACCTCAGGGATGATAACGTTCTCAACAACTGCAGGTGGCTCGAAGTCAGGAGTTCCTAATGGTTTACTTTTCTTCTTCGACATCTGGTTTCTTTACAGCTTTCTTCTTAGTAGCTTTCTTCTTTACAGATTCAACTACAGCATCCACTTTCTTACCCTCATCGACTAAATGACAAAACTCCCGCTTTAGGTCAATGTGGCTAACATGGGCAAGTATAACTTCCCTCTGTTCTGCTGATGCGTTTTTTATTTCGTCTCCTAGTTTACTCATTATCAATCCTCATAGTCCATAGGGTCGAACTCGGTACACTTCTCGACCTCAATCCAAATTTGTTGTAATTCCTTAGTTGTCTTTTTATCGAAGCAAACTGGGCATCCTATATTAAATGTCTTATCTCGCATCATCACCCACTTGCTCTCGCATTTAGTACAGGTTATTTTAAATGCTAGCATCTTACCAGTTTTAGCCATTATAACCGCTCAATCCAAGATGAAATCTCTTTATGGAATATAACAACTATTATAAATAACCAAAAACCAAAGTCATCCATTGTGGTCACACCTCTCAAACCATTTACCATCCTTACCACACATGTCAGGAATATCCCTAAGGTTGTAAGGTTTTAACACAGGCTCGGCAACCCCAGTCACTAGGTCATGTCCCATATTCTTAGGCGACCAGCAATCTGTATAAGTGTAGTGCTTACAATTCTTGCAGTAATTCGGCTCATATTTTATCTTAACCATTTACTCATTATAGTATAAAACACGTGTAGTGCAAAACCAATTGCTGTACAAATTAGGAAATCAGCTAAGCTCATCCTGTAATTCCTTGATACGCAGCTTTAAATCCTCAATCTCTAATTGTAAATTTGTAACTTGCTGAGATGCCTCTAATGCTCGTTTGAACCATTTATCGTTGGATTCTGATAGGCGGTGGATTAGGTTGTTATCACTCAATCTCAATCCCCTTAGCTTTTAAAATAGCTTTGCATATTGCTAGGGGTGCGGATGGGTCATGAGCCATTCCTACAAGCTCACCGCATTTATAATTAATAAACACATACCATCCGAAACCTGTATTTTGTATTGATGTGTCGTAATCCCCAAATTCTTTTTCCCAACACTCCATCGCTTGATTCATGTCGGTTGTGGGTGATGGGGTTCCAAAACTAAACCTACCAAACTTATCGTATAGTTTAGGGTAGAAGATGCCGGTGTCCCATTCTAGGTATGGCACAGCTTCAGGCTCTTCCTCATCTTCAAACACCCACTTACCGCCATAGAAATGTTCCAACATTAATAAGTTGATTTTATCCACCTCAACAGCCATGAGTTTGTTTATTTCATTGTTATCCAACATGAACATCCTCCCCCTTAATCAAAAAAGCAATGAACATAACGAACCATAGGACTATGCCTAGGAAGCAGATGAATCGGTACATTAGCAACCTCCATCAAAGTACACCCAAAGCTCATGGGCAAAATAAACAGTGGCGACAAATCCAATAACCTCTAACAGTAATACTGTGAAAAAACTGAGGGCAAATCGTTTAGCGCTGTTTCTGTGTAAATCTTTAATCTTACGCTCAATCTCTTGGTGGGTCATGGGCTTGTGGTATTTCTTCCACGATTCAGGTTTGTCATTGTCCATACTAGCAACCCCTCTCAAACGGCTTACCCTCTAACACAGTGACAATCCGCTTAAGCAATGATATCACAGTGTCCTTCTCGTCTACCATTTTGAATATGTGGTTACAGCGGTAACAGTGGTCTATACGAGTTAAGTTCTCCATGTTACAGCGGGGACATGTCTTAGTCTTTAAAGGCTTAAGGGTGTCGGCTAGATTGGGATTAGGTGAATGTGGATCCTTAATCATATAATTGATTAGATTACCAATAGCAATCTCCTCATGCTCTGATTTGGTGTAGACTTCCCATTGGCCTAACTCTTTGTCTAGGTGGGATTGTTGGGCTTTGAAGATGTTGTCAAGGGGGCGATCGTCGGCTCCGCCTCCATCGATTGCTGCGCCTTCGGCTACGCCCTCGCTTCGCTCAGAGTCGTGAAAAAGAGGTTTAGGTTTTGTTCCATCCCGAGGTTCCGCACATTCAAAGCACAAGGAGAACTCCGAGGGGATTTTAGTTTGGCACATGTAGCAGTAGTTCATGTCATCACCTGTATAATACAAGAGAACAATTCCGTAAATATCATGTGCACTATTGTTA
>Ga0114908_1000711_pt1 | contig 18051 bp, 4 predicted proteins | sample MalvireepMed_s17_FD_87292 | JGI IMG/M metagenome (GOLD analysis project Ga0114908, IMG submission 87292) | Marine viral communities from the Global Malaspina Expedition - Malaspina viral metaG DeepMed_s17 | ecosystem: Environmental > Aquatic > Marine > Oceanic | place: Mediterranean Sea... | reverse complement strand
TACACCGATCAGGCCAAGCACGCCGTTGATCCCGCCGGTGGCACGGACACAGCCCACGAACACGCAGCCATGCACCACGAGAACGCAGCGGATCATGCCATTCAGCTTTTAGGTCACCACCGGTCCGAGGGCAACGCGAAGGAAGCAAAGCGGTGGTCCGCCAACGCCAAGATGGCAGCGACCGCGGCGGCTCACCACAAGATGGCAGAAGCGAACGCCGCCTGGGAAGCACGCAAAAACGAGTTAGACCCGGCAAAGAAAGCCCTGCCGCTGTCCGACATGGACCTGATGAAAGCCGCGTATGGGAGCGCGGTGCACGGGCTCGATCCTGGACCGTATGACCACCGGACGAGCTACATGGTGTCAGGCAGTCCAGCGGACTCGGTTGCGCGGAAGAAAAAGGCGCGCAACGAGCACGGGGCGAATGACGGACCGTACCAGATGACCGGCGGCTCGGGGAGCGTGTCGCAGAGTCCGGCCGACACGATCGGATCGCCATCGTATGGCGCGCAGGCCGCAGAGGTGACGCACCCGGTGCGCGTGCCGCACCAGCGCGGGACCGGCGAGTCAGAGGTTGCCAAGGGGCCGGGCGTGTTGGCTAGGGCTAAAGAGTATGCCTCTAGGGCGCTTGACAGGGCTGACAAGACATACAAGGACAAGGGGGGGTTGCGCGATCCGCGGCTTCCGCGGCACGAAGTGCAGCCGCTCAAGGCGTTCAAAGAGGGGATCTTCTCAGGAGCGAGAGGCAGAGAGGGCGGCGTAAATCCCCCCGTCCATGACCCGGAGTCAAAGCAGGGAAAACAGAGCTGGCTGACCGCGCCGCACACCGTGACAGCAAGCGGAATGCCACGTCACTCTAAGACCGGAGATGTCGCGCAAGGTGGCAAGCTGACCGCCAGCGAGGCACGGCGCGGGTACAACATAGGCACGTTGGCGGAGCGGGCAGCTCGCGCAGGTGCTGCAAAGCAGTCCAAGAGGCAGGCGGCGCTGTATCGCTCTGTAAACGAGCGCACAGCGAAGGGACCGGAGCCGACGCCCGCCGAGGTCCGCGAGATGCTGGCAAAGCACAAGTCAGACGAGAAGATGTACTCCGAACAGGGGGACGAGGCGAAGGCCGCGGAGTGTCGCCGTAAGTACATGGATCTGATGAAGACCGCCAAGTCGCGCGGGATCTACTAGAGCATGGCTACGAAAGGACCGCCCGCCGCAAGCCAGTGGGAGAAGATGAAAGCGGCGACGCACGAGCGCGCGAAACGGGCTCAGAAGAGGCTGTCAAAGGTCCAATCGTCCCCCGGCGTCACAGTTGCGCCCGATCGGGACGCCCCGGCGAAGCCAACCCCGGCCCGGCTGAGCATTCCGCAGCGCACGAAGCCCCGAACCCCTGCGCCCACCGAGCAGATGGCGCAGCAGCGGCGGTGGCCAGCAGGGGAGCAGCGCACGGCGCAGGAAAAAGATGTGTCCGCCGTACCAACCGCGCCCAGGGCGCTGGAGGAGCTGCGCGCGAAAACCGCCACCGGTGGCGACCGGCGCATCGTGCAGGAGTCCCCCACGCGTAAGAACGCCCCGAAGGTGACCGGCCAGCTCCCGGCCAGATCGGAACTGAAAGGGAGAGCAGCGACGAGAATGAGGCGAAAGATCAGGCGCGCGGAGAAAAGCGCACGCGGTCGCCACCTGACCACGGCCAAGCGGTACGGGAAGGCGCGCAAGACCGAGGAGAAAGAGAGGAAGGCGACCGCAGATCGGAAGGCGGCGGAAGCTGGAGAGACGCGGGCGGGGCAATACGAGAAGCCGGTTTACAAGGGACCGGAGGATCACGATCGCGCGCTAGGTCAGGCGAACTCGATCCTGGCCACGCTCCAGCCTGGCATGCGAAGCCGCTGGGTGAGCTATCTAGCGGAGCAGCTGAAAAAAGACGGCTACGACGTGGACATAGAGAAGGGACCGCCGCAAGGCGCCGGGTTCCCCCGTCCTGGTCAGACGGTTGTGAAGCCAAAGCCACAACATGTAGGTCGTGGGCGCTTCACGGCGGCGGAGAAATACAAGAAGCCCAAGATCGTGGAGGTATCCAAGCAGGGCGGCGACCTTCCGAAGAAGCAGACGCCCACGGCCGCAGACGTCGCGGCCGGGCTCGTTAGCAGTGCCGCCAAGACCGTGGCGAGAAAGGTGCGCCGCGCTCACCACCGCGTGATCCCCGCGACCAACCCGCTAGAGGGCTCGGTTAAGAAGGAGTACAAGTACGCGAAGCGCACAGCGGCACGCACGCTCCAGCATGCCAAACAGCGCGCTGGGGTGTATGGGTTGGCGCTTTTCGGCGGCGAGCCGATCGTCAGGCAGGGAAAGATCCCAAAGAAGAAGAAGGCCGAAAAGAAGAAGCCCGGCGGATCGAAAGAGAGCTACGGAGCGCCCCCGCCGCGGGCGAAGCCGTCCCAGAAGGAGGATGAGGGGGGGTTCAAGAGGACCGAGATGGCGCCCGCTCCGCGGCTCAATCCGATCGTAGAGCAGCGCAAGCCAAAGCAGCGCAAGCGCAGGCGGCGAGGCGTGAACCCGGCGGACGAGTTTACCGGCCGCCGCACGCGCAAGGGCATGCACCTGAGTGTTCTGGATGCGCTGATCAAGGCTCAGTACACCCTGTTTGGTGAGGAGACAATGCGGAAGCTCACCAGGGAGCCGACCAAGAAGACCAAGGCTCGCCGCAAGCCGAAGCAGCAGGAGCTGTTCAGAGCGCCGGACAAGCCCGCGGCCGGTGGTCCGCAGGTGATCGCAGTCGGTCCGCAGGGCGGTAGGATCACAGGCTACCATGGCGGCGATCTGAAGAAACCGATCTACCTGGACGAGAAGAAAGACAAGCCGAAGAAGAAGGCCAAGAAGAAGAAGCCGGAACGAAGCCACGAGGACCGCGTCAGCGCCGCGGCAGCTCTCGGTGCGAAGGCGACGCAGCAGGTGCGCATCACCCCGCTACATGAGAACATTCCGCCCGCTCTGGAGGCCATTATCAAGGAGGCGTCCGCCGACCTCCCGCGGAACGCTCCCCACCGGGTTGTCTGGGAGAGCGTTAAGCCTCTCCTGGCGGCCTATAACGCCGCCATCCCGAAGGAAGAGGGAGCAGGCGTCGAGAAGCTCCGCGAGAAGACCGAGGCGCCGAAAGTGTCGGAGATGAGGGCACTTAAGGACCACCTGGCCGCCATGGATCCCATCTCCAGGATCTTGCGACGCCAGTTCGTTCGGAACATGCTCGACCACCACGAAGGCGACAAGCTGCGCAAGGTGCTGAAGCTCCGCGAGAAGACCGAGGAGCCAGCCGCGCCACGTTCGCACGCTGACACGTTTGACAGTCTGTCGTCGGGGCAGATCATCGAGGCGGATCTTGGCTTTGTGATGGGCGGCAGCAAGGCCGGAAAGTTCAAGGTCGGGCGGCGCTCTAAGAGCAAAAAGTACGGCAGTGAGTCGATCACGTTGATCCCAATCGGAGAGGACGGCAAGCCGCAGAAGCGCGGCGGTGGTAGCCAGTACCGCATCCACAAGCGGAAGGGGCGCGACGGGAAGCCGCGCGTATCCGTATCTGTCGGAGACATGGCCGGTCAGATCAAGTCGCTAAGCGGCGGTGAGCCTGTGGCAGAGAAGAAGTCAAAGCGCGGCTCGGACGTTTCGCACGCCCACGCGTACATCGCGGACCAACTATCCGAGCAGGCAAGAGACCCCGAAGGGTTCGGCCTGTCCGGTGAGGAGCACGCGGACCTTAAGACGCTGCTCGACCACCACGAAGGCGACAAGCTGCGCAACCCGAAGACCGCCACCGACGCCCGGCGATTGTCAAACCTGCTGAGCGGTCACTCAGACTCTGAGCGGCAGACGTCCACCGCATCCGCTCGGGGGCTTGACAAGCTGTCGGCGCAGCTCGACCGCCACGCGCGGAAACTCGACCGCGCCGCGGAACCCGCCGAGCTGCGCGCTCTGAGCGCTAAGGATCGGAAGGAGTACGATCTGCTCTCGGGGCACCTGTCTGAGCAGATCCGAAAGCAGTCCGCCGGTGATCGCAACCAGCTTGACCTAATGGCGAAGTGGGCGGACGACCCCACGACACTTCCCGCGCGCCAGCTTATCGGTAAGCAGGCACAGGCGGCGCTCCGGCGGGAGGTGCTGAAGCTCCGCGAGACAGCGGGGGTCAATGAGAAGATTTCGGCCCATACGGCGGCGAGAGACTCCCACGGCAAGGCTGGCGGCAACCCCGTGAGCAATGAGCACGTGCAGGCACACAAGGACGCCAAAGAAGCTCATGCTAAAGCGGCGGGCGCTTGGACCGGGCACGCGATCGGGGAGACTGACAAGTCGGCGGCAGAGGCAGCGACCACGGCGGCAGAGGCCGCGAGTAAGAAGGCGCACGCGGCGACTGCGTCGGCCGGGTACTCGCAGCACGACACGACAAACATCGACAAGCTCGGGCTGCGGGTGCACGCGAGCGATGTGCCTACGACGCTGGCGACGACCGCGCACAGCGGCACGAGCCACACGCCAGAGCGCCGCGCGCAGCAGGAGCAGGCCGACTACATGGCGCACATGGAGAGCGTTGCCACGCGATTCAACAAGCTGGCGGAGAAGCACCCCGACCACGCGGCGGACATAAAGCAGGCGCTCACTAAGTACGCCGGTGACTACCAGCGGCGCAACAACGATCGGCTGTCCAAGCGCGGGCGGATGATGTCCACCATGGTAACGGGCGGCTCCGGGTTCAAAACGCGCCAGAACCAGAAGGCCGGGGACTCCTACGACAAGTCGAACAATGAACTGCTCGACTGGTCAAAGAAGACGCTGAAGCGGCTGGCGAACAGCGTAAACCCGCGGGTGATATCGTCCGACCGTTCCGACGCCGCGCAGCTGTTGCAGGCGAAGATCGACAACGCTGAAAAGCTCCAGCAGCACATGAAGGCGGTAAACCGGATCGTCAAGAAGAAGGGGCTCAGTGACGCCGATAAGACGGCGAAGCTGGCAGAGATGGGCGTTTCCGCGAAGGTGGCCACCTCTTTGCTGGCGGGTGACTTCGCCGGACGCAAGGGCTACGCCCCGTACCAGCTGACCAACAACAACGCCAATATTAAGCGCATGAAGTCGCGCGTCGCGCACATTGAGAAGGAGGGCGGCAGGCCGACGACAGAGCACGCATTTAGCGGTGGCACCGTCGTGGACAACGCGGAGAACAACCGCGTGCAGATCGTGTTCGACGGCAAGCCGGACGTCGAGATGCGCACAAAGCTCAAGCGCAACGGGTTCAACTGGTCACCGAGTGAGGGGGCGTGGCAGCGTAAGCGCTCCGACCCCGCCCGCCGGGTTGTCCGTGAGGTGCTAGGTACAAACCCGTGGGAATCCGGTGAATGACCCGCTACGTCCTGAGAAAAGGGGCGACCGGCGGCGGTCCGTTTATCGGTCCCCGCGGGGGTAAGTGGGCTGACCCGCAGCACACGATCCCGTGGCACGATGACGTTAAGGCACTGTTTCACAGTGCGCCAGCGCACCACATGGAGAGCATCAAGGAGCGCGGTCTTGTTCCACGGCAAGGATCGGGGCTTTTCAACCACGGCGCTTATGGAGCACACAGCCAGGGCAAGGTATTCCTGTCAGCACACCACGATGCGGCTTCTGACTGGCATGACAAGGTCGAGAATATGCTGTTCAGCGCTCACGACGATGAGGCGAAGCACCGAGCCGTGATGCTCCGCGTCAAGCATCGGAAAACCGCGGTTGATAGCATTGGAAACAAAGACGTTGACGGATCACGCGAGACCAAATCAGCGGTTTCACCAGACGAGCTTGAGTACCATGATCACAAGCACGGTTGGAGACCGATCGAACACTGGGCTCACGGTCGGGACAGCGTGCCATCGGAGGACGAGGCTCACCACCCAGGCACCGAAGCCGCCAGGGTTATTGAGAAACGAAAACAAGCGGCAGATCGTGCTCGTGACGCAAAAGGGCGCGGCGAGAAAGAATATCGAGACCACGCGACTCGTCTCGAAAAGGAGCGAGATGCGTGGCAAAATAAGAGTCCTGAGTCACGGGAGAAAGAGGCTGCGCGCCTGTTGGCGATGCCGACCCCGATCCCAGGGTACTCGAATCTGACAGCGGCGAAGCGGCGGATTCTTGGCGTGGACGCTAAGGGCAAGGCCAAGCTGCATAAGGCGTATGACCCCGCAACGCTGATCAAGGCCGCGCTTTCTGGCCGTCCGCGCGCTGACACCGGCTGGCGCTACGTCGTAGACCTCCGCAAAGGCCAGACCGGCGGCGGTCCGTTTATCGGTCCCCGCGGGGGTAAGTGGGCGGACGCAGCGCATACGATCCCGTGGCACGATGACGTTGACCATCGGGGAATCCATGCGGATGCTCACAGCGCGGTCAAGGACACGGTTGTATCGGCTGCGCACCGAGCCGTCGCGGCAGGCGCTCACGCTGGCAGTCTTAAATACTTCAACGCTGGCGGCGAGGGCATCCTGTTCCGCGACAAGAGCGGGCGCGTGTATAAGGTCGCCAGGTCTCGCCGGCGTCCTGAGCGCTTGAGATCGGAGGCGGAGGCGGGCAAGGTGCTGGCAGATCATGGGCTCGCTCCCAAGGTGCACCACTACGACGCCAAGCACGATGTGGTTGTGCGCGATCACGCAGAGGGGCGACCGGGCACATGGTCTGAGAGTAAAACGCTCCAAGCAACGCATGATCGGGTCACCAAGGTGCTCGCTGCTCACGACTTCAGCCGTGCGGAGTTCAAGGAGGACAGTTATATAGTTGACGGCGGATCTCACAAGCTGGCCGATGTCGGCTTTGTGTCGCCCACCGGTAAGCGCCTGGCCGCTGCTCTGAAGCGGCGCGACATAAGCGAGACCTCGCCGGATCAGTTTGGCACGCAGATGGACATAAACGACGCATTTGAGGACGGCGCGCTTTCTTATGATGAGGCGGCGGGACTGCTCCGCAAGCTGGGACCTGGACAGCGAAAGCACGGGCTGGAAATACTTGAAGGCAAGCGCGAACGGCTGGCCAAAAAGGCGTATGCCCCCGCAACTCTGATCAAGGCCGCGCTTTCTGGCCGGCGTCCGCGAGTTGATACGGGCTGGCGCACGATGCCGAACCGAACCAAGGTGAAGTTTGGCGCTGGTGGCGTAGTCGAGTCTGGCCCGGCACGCATGGTAGGTCGCACGCTAGGCAAGACGCCCGCCCCGTGGAGCGGGCGGCATGCCCATGCTGGCAGTCAGGAGGCTTGGGAAGGTCTCGCAGAGGGGTATCACGTTACGGCTAACGAGGCAGGGATACGGCGTGAAGGGTTCGCGCCGGATCAGCACGCCGAGACTGGCTATGGTGGCGGGAAGGACACCGATGCGGTGTGGTTGTGGCATGATGAAGGCGCCGCCGAACAGTCTGGCGCACGAGCCGGTGCCGACCGCATGGCTAAGTATATGATCGATCAGCGTAGAATAGCAGCGGCGAAGAACCCCAGGGCACACGCTGAATCGTTGCTTATGGACCGTTTACAGCGTCGCGCAGACGAGGTCGCGGCTCGTCATGACTCACCAAAGCACAAAGCTCAGTATGACGCATGGCTCGCGGAAGCCGACGCCCTGCCCACTCGCAAGCGGGCGGAGGCCGCAATGCTTCGGGCGCATGCCGAACGGGTGCGTGCGGCGAGGGAGAGAGAGGCGAAGAGGGATCGTGCAGCGGCTTTGCCTAGCGCCGTGAAAGCGAAGAGCGCTCGGGTCTTGGCAGGCGCAGAACGTATGCTGTCGCTTCAAGATAAGGCCGGCGATGTCCCGGCCAACGACGCGGAGCGTGCGATGGCGCTTTATGCACACGCAGAAAAACAAATAGGGATGGCGACTGCTGTTAGTTCGCTGAATACGTTGCGTGCTCTGGCAGCGCACGCGCAAGATCCGTCAGTAGTCCCGGTGCGCTTTGACCCGTCCAAGCAGCGCCGCGGGGATCATACGAGCGACGGATGGGCTGCTGTATCCCCCGGTGACGTGTTTACGCACCAGGGTGTTCGCAAGGCCATCCGCTACGTCGTAGACCTCCGCAAGGCCGAGCAATACACGCTGTTCGATCTGGGCGCGCGCACCAAGGGCAAGCCGAAAAAGAAACGTAAGCCTGAGCTGTTCCGCCAGCGGGACGTTGCGCCGAAGGTCGGCAAAAGCGGTCAACCGCAGGTCATAAAGATCGGTCCGCAGGGCGGCAAGATCATCGGGTACCGCAACGGCAAACCGATCTATCTCGGAGACTGGAAGCCGCCCGCGAAGGCAAAGCCGCGGACGAGGTTGAAGCACCCCGCCACTGCCGCCGCCGTTTATGAGTTAGCACCGGCCGACTACAGGGGATGGTGGCGTCTGGCAAAGCAAAATCCCGGCAAAGTGTACGAGTTGCCGGTTGACCCAGGGGCTCGCCCCGGCCAGCGCGTGACGATGGCCTGGTACCAGGACAACAGGGTTGCCGGGGTTGAGTTTGCTGAGCACGTATATCTGGAGGCGGGCGATCTCTGGCGCGTTCCTAAGCCCGCAGGCGGGTGGGCAGAGGCAAAGGTGACCGAACCGGGGTGGAGGCTGAAGCCAGCCGGGAATGTCGCGGATCGGGTGCTCGGGGTGCCGAGAGAGATAAATGAAAACCTGGTAAGGTTTTTAGTTGGAAAACCTGGGGCAGCTCCGGGAAATAAGGTCAAAGAGGAGCCAAAGGCAAAGCCGCGGGAGGGTGGTGGGCGTTGGTTTGATCCAACGGGGAACAAAACTGTCGATAAGGGTCTGAGGTGGATCTCTGACCACCTTGACCCTGGCCGTGTCGATGTGCGCAGTGTTGTTATTGTAGAGGGAGGCAGTGCGACCGAGGGCAAGTCTCATGCAGGCGTCTACGACAAGGACACAAAGGTGGCGCGTCTATCCTCAAGGCATGGTGTTGGCAGAACCATTGTCCACGAGATCGGCGGGCACGCAACGGAAAAGCACGCAGAGAAAGGGTTTTGGGAGTCGCAGCATTCGGCGGCTCTGGATGCTTTAGGTTTCGAGGTATGGCAGACGAGACCAGGCATGTTTGGCGGTGGCGGCACACCCCTTGTCGTTCAGAAAGAGTCGTCGCCACCCTACGGGAAAAATGAGAGGGGGGTGTGGCCTTTTGATCATCGCCCGAATATGCCAGAGGGCACGTTCCGCCTGCTTGAGCACGCAAACATCGCGAAGGTTCCATATAAGGATCATGCGCCGACCCACTATGCCTACACGAATCCGGCTGAGTTCAGAGCTGAACATGTCGCTATGGCTATGCTCCAGCCCGATGAGCACAAGTTGAAATTTCCGGCAGAGCATATGCAGATCAAGAGCGAGATCGGACTGAGACAGCGCGAGGCCGGGAAGCCGCGAACGGTCGATTTTTCGCAGAGCGTGTCCGGTGTTATTTCTGCGGTGAACAAGTCGGCGGATATAGGGCTGAAGGATGTGAGTGTCGAGGTCGGTCACTATGATCGCGACTCATTCCGGGGGACGCTCTCGCAATGGGACAAGGTGCACGCTGCGTTGGTGGAGAAGAGGAAGGGCACCACGGGGGCGCTGAAGCGTAGCTTTACGGCTGCGATCGGCCGAATCCCGACCACTGCCCAGCGGGATGCGTGGGACGCTGACCGGGCTCTGAAGGCTGAGAAGCACCCACCGCTCAAGCGGGGCGAGCACCGGGTCCACCATGATGATGGCACGTACTCCAGTCGAACGAGCAAAACGAAATCATACACGCACGCGGTGGTGTATACGCGGACCAGGAAGTGGGCAGAAGGGTCGATCGAGAACCACGCGAAGCTGAAGGCCGAATATGACGCCGATCCAGAGCGGCACGACTCCGCCCACGTGGCGGCTAGCAAGGCGCTAGACGCGGCATTCGCTGATCACCGCCCTGTGGGCAGGCGCGGCCGGGTAAGCGCCGCCAGGAGTGCTTACGAGGCGACGCTGACGGATCGCCTGGAGCGGGCACAGCATCGTACAGAAAAAGCCCGTGCCTGGCTGGACGGCAACCCGGAGAAGGACGCAACGCATGACGTCTACACGTGGCACACGAGTCGGAAAAATGCGAGTAGGTCACTCGCTGCGGACGCACGCGACGATACCGATCCGCTCCGCGGCCTGTCTAAAGTGAGAATCGCGGACGTGTCGCAGCACCGCCCGCACGATGACGATGTGAGCAAAGGCGGCGGCGTGCTACGGTATGACCCGGCGACGCTGATCAAGTCGGTGCTGCGCGGCCGACAACGGACGATCTATGTGATGGGAGGATCGGGGCATGTTTAGCATTCCGCGCCCGCAGGGCGGGACGACCTACTTGTGGAAGGCGCAGTTTACGTTGTTCGGTGAGGAGACAATGCGGAAGCTCACCAAGGAGCCGCCGAAGTCTGCCGCCGCAAAACGCAAAAAGCCGAAGCAGCAGGAGCTGTTCCGCCCGCCGTCCGCCGCTCCGAAGAAGAAGAAGAGGACGACGAAGGCGGGGCGAACGCACGCGGTCACGATGGACAAGCACGGTCACCCGAATGTGATCGAGATAGGTCCGCAGGGTGGCAAGATCGTCGGCTACCGCAACGGCAAGCCGATCTATTTGGATGCCTGGAAAGCGAAGCAGACCAAGAAGACCAAGAAGACCAAGAAGACCAAGAAAAAGGTGGTGACACATGACCGTCCGAGTGCAGAGCCAGATCCGGGGACTGTGGGCGCTGACCCCGAGCGAGCAGAGGCAGGTGCTGGAGCTGGCGGACAGCCGAGCAGCGGAGCGGCGGAAGCTGAAGCGGGAGGCGAGGAGGAGGCTGGAAAGCCGACCGGTCGAGTAGAGGCACGGAAGCCTCCGGCGGGGTTCGGCTGGACACGGTACGGGCTATCGCGGACTCTCGACGCAAAGGACGCCGAGGAACTGATCCAGATGACCGGTCCGACGCTGGAGGGCGAGCTTGAACCGGCGAAGGAGCCGCACGCCAGCCCGGTGCGTCCGTTCCATGATGATCTGATGCCAGACGTTGAGGTCGATCTGGAGGACGGGATCGAGGAGTTCCCGAACCCTGATCTCAAGAAGGGGATCGTCCGACTGTTTCCGCACCAGGTTGACGCCGCCCTCCGCATAAATCAGTCGTGGAAAGAGGGCAAGGGGATGGTCCTGCAAGACGACGCAGGGCTCGGAAAAACGCTGTCGGCGCTGGCGGCGATGATTCAGCGCCAGAAGACGGACGGAACCACCAGGCACATGATCGTTGTGCCAACGGGAGGAAAGGACAATCTAGTCCGGCAATGGAAGGAGGCGGCGGCGCTGTACGGCATTGAGATCCAAGACCTCAGAAAGCGCCGCAAGGAGCAAGGCAAGCATCCCGACGATCGGACGGCGCTCGGAGAGGGCTGGTACATCTGCGGGTATGACGACCTGTACGCCAACGCCAAGATCCAGGTAGGGGGCGACGTAGAAGGGCGCGAGCGCACTGTGACGGTCGCGGAGCCGCTGGTTGACGGGGAGTGGGATACTGTCGTGTTTGACGAGTCGCACATGATGAAAAAGCGCACCAGCAAGCGCACCATGTGGGCGATGGACTTCCAAGATCGGGCTGCGAACGTCCTGTATATGAGCGCCACGCCGTACACGAACATGAACGAAATGCACTACCTGCGTCGGCTCGGCTACTTTGGGTCATACGATGAGTTCGGAGAGTGGGCTGAGTCGTCCGGCGCGCGCGTCACGCGAAACAAAGAGGGACGCGTGACCAAGATCGAGAACAGCAGCAGCCCGACCCCGATGGTTGCGGTCGCTGCCACCATGCACGTAGACGGCACGAGCTTGAAGCGCCTGGCGAACCTTGAGGGGGTTGAGTCCAAGTTCGACATGGGCGTTGACATTGAGTATTTGGGCGAGCGGGGGCTTCCTGCGGTGCCTGGAGACGACCGAGCCGAGGAGCGGAAAAACGCGCCCGCAGTCCGAACGTGGAGCAGCATCCTCGACACCGGTGACGAGATTTTTTCGATCGCTGAGAACGGCGGCTATGACGGATCGCTCCTGCGGATGTTCCGAACGAACTGGCGTCGCAAGATCCTGGAGATGGCAAAGGTCGAGCGCGCGACGGATCTGGCTAAAGAGCTGATCAAGCAATCGCAGATCCCTGGCACGCCGGAGCATGACAAGTGGGGCGGCAAGGTGCCCCAGATCGCGTTTTTCACGGCGTTCAAGGCCAGTGGCTGGGCGCATATCGCCACACTACCGGGAAACCTGATCAAGCGCGGCGCCAGGATCGAAGAGAAGGATTTTCAGGCGGCGCAGAGGTACTACCGGGCAGCAGAAGAGATCCAGGAGCTGCTAAAGACGATGCCCTTGCCGCGCAGCCCGACAGAGCTGCTAACGGAGGCGTTCGGCGGTCCTGACAAGGTCGCGGAGGTGCACGGGGACACCAAGAAGAAAGCCGAGAAGGAGCAGGCCGCGTATCAGTCAGGCGAGAAGAAGATCCTGGTGGCAACGATGGACAAGGGCGGCACCGGGCTCAGCTTCCACGACGACAAAGGGATCGCGCCGAGAATACAGATCAACCTGACGCTACCGTTCGCGGGGAGCAAAATGGTGCAGGTTGCCGGGCGCTCCCACCGGCTCGGCTCCCAGTCGGACACCGATATGTACTGGCTGCTCGCTGACGACGAGAACGAAAAGAAGAACGCTTCGATCGTCGCCACGCGACTCCGCACCATGGGCTCGTTGACGACCGGCGATCCCAACGTGCAGGTGGACTCACGCGCGCTGCTCCGTTTCGAGTTTGGCGAGGACGTGGATGATGAGGATCTGCTGACTGCGCACAGCCAGGGCGGGGAGAGCTTCTCGGACGAGGATCTCGGGCTCGGGCTGAGCGATGAGGAAAAAGCCAAACGGATCAAGGCTCAGTCGATCCAGGTCGGGGACGAATCCGATACTGATATAGACTACTTCGTCAAGTATTTCCGAGCGTTCGGTAAGGCCAGGAAAGAGGAAGGCCGCGACGTCATTGCCGAGCAGGGCGATCGGCTGCGCCGCAACCGCATGATCAAAAACCTCGGCGCGCTGTCCGTCCAGCTCGCATCGATCGGGATAAACCTGTACTGGGACGGTAAGGGTCGCGTGCACCTCTGGGCGCCATACAAGGGCTATGGTGGATCTGCGACCTATCGCCGCCGCGCGACGTTCCGCAAGATGAAGTCGTTTCTCAAGTTCGGGGTCGTGCCGGGGGTCAAGAGCTACTCGATGCCAACAGAGGGGAACCTGCTCGACACGATCAACCAGATCGAGGCGATAGCCAAACAGCTGAAAGTGCACACCGTGGAAGCGCCCAAGCCGCACTCCCCGACGCGGATGGCGACACTGCCGCCGGAGGGGCTGATAGAGGCCAAGCAGGCGCGCGATGTGATGGAGAGCAGCTCAGAGTTTGCGGATCTGCTCCAGAACCCGCACGTGATCGCACTCGATAAGCGCGGGATCAAGGTGGTGCCAGAGATCAAGGCGGGCGTTGATACCGGTCTAGTCCGCCTCGTTGGCAACACGTTTGACCTCAAGGGCTCGATCCGCGCCGCCGGTGGCATGCCAAACCGAAACGACAACGGCCGATTTTCACACTGGTCGATGAGGACCAAAGACCTGGCGGTGCTCGCGAATCTGATCGCAAAGGGCGGGGGCGGTGTTGATGATGGCGCCGACCCGCTTGAGAAGGCGCGTGACCGCCTGCGGGAGTCTACACGATGGCTACGGGGATAGGTGCGCTCTCTGCGCTGATCAAGGGCGGCTCGAAAGGCCGCACGCAGGCGGTGACATTCGACAGGCGCGGAAGCCCGCGAGTGATCGAGATCGGTCCGCAGGGCGGCAAGATCATCGGCTACCGGAAAGGCAGGCCGATCTACCTGGACACCTGGAAGAAGGAGCGCCGATCCTCGCTGTTTGCAGCTCCCAAGAAGCGCAAAAAACAGCCGGTGGAGGAGCTGCCGCTGTTCGCGTTTGGCCAGAAGTCCTCCGCGGCTGCGGCCGAGGCAGAGCGGAAGAAGAAAGAGGCGGCGGCGGCGCTGGCGGCTGCGGACGAGGTGAAGGCAGCCGCCGCCTTGAAGGCGGCCGAGAAGGCAGCGAAGACCGCCAAAGAGGAAGCGGCGAAGGCGAACCAGAAGATCGCCAGAGCGCAGTACGAGACTACCGGACCGCGGGCAAAGCAAGATCCGAAGACGCGCGGCACCAAGATGGAGCACCAGGAGGTGGGCGAGCACGTCTGGGGAAGTCGCGCGGATCGTGCTGTGACCAGAGCGGCCGATCTGGACGACATGGACCTGGGCGAAGCCGCCGCCAGGGTGACGAAGAAGAAGCTGCTCCCCCACTGGGATCGTGCTGCGTTCATCGCTGCGGGCGGTGAGCCTGGCGGGTGGCACCTGATCCAGTACGTGATGAAGGCAGTTGCCGGGAAGCCGACGGCGTACCGTCGGATCGCGAACTTCACGGAAGGGGAGCAGCGCGAACGGCTCAAAAATTACATAGATGGCATCGACCTCCTGGTCAAGACGCTGGAGCGGACGCGGACGCGGACCGACGTAGAGGAGGCGCTAGAAGAACTTGGCGAGATGAAGCGCGGGTGGCAGCGCGAACACGTGTATTACGACTCTGAGTTTGATGCGGGTGCTGCCGCCGGGCTGTCGTTCGCTCAGGACGTCAACCCGACGAGCTACGAGAATGACGGGCCGATCTTGAACGAGGCCGGAGACAAATACCTGATTGCAAAAAGGTTTAAGCCCGCCGATACATATGCTTACCACGGGCAACGAGCAGATGACGCGCGGTGGCTGCGGCGAGTCGAGCCAGCGTCAGATCGATCCGGGGTGATCGAGGAGGATACAGAGCTTCGCATCCGATTCCAGACCGCCCGCCACCGACACGGGCAGGAGGTCCGCCGCATATTTGACGACCCCGACGTGTTCGGTACAGAGAAGGGCACGAAAGTCATGGAGGTGTGGGTTCCTGTCGGTGAGATAGAAGATCCGCAGGGCGGGACTGTCGGAGGCAACAATGCGCGGGGGTGGGGTCGGAGCGGGTGGTCGATGGTCTACCCGCAACACACGAGGCTGCGGCACGCCGAGGATCGGGGCACAGCTATTCGGGCGACGTCTCGCGGGTATGTCGTGGACACGCATCTGGGTGGCTCTGAGATTTCGATTGATCGGAGCGGCGCAACGACCCATTTGAAAAAGAGCGGCGCCTCGCTGACCGCGCAGATCGGTGCGCTCGGGCGCCGCATCGAGATCCTGACGGACTGGGAGGCGCGCACCGGAGGTCACTGGGAGGACAAGCCAAACAAGGCGTGGGCGGAGGCCAAGAACGCCGCGATCGAGCTGGACAAGCAGTCATGGGAGGAGATCGGCACCGCGGAAGCCCAGAAGGCCAAGAAGGAGCGCGAAAAACGATTCAAGTGGAGCCAGCACGCGACCGGGAAGCCGGAACGGACCGGCGGACCGCCGGGGGTTGAGAAAGCGGACGGGCTAGCGTTTGCCGGTGAGTTCAAGCTCAGGAATGTGCAGTATGGAAGGTCTGGCTGGATGACTGACGCCGATCGCGCTCACCACCTCAAGGAATGCCATAATGCCCTCCGAGACCTCTCGGACGTGTTGAAGATCGCCCCGGAGGATCTGAGCTTGAACGGGCGGCTATCTGTTGGGTTCGGCGCAAGGGGAAGCGGGAGCTTTGCGGCGCACTATGAGCCGGAAGGGAAAATCATAAACCTGACCAAGTTTGCAGGAGGGGGGACGCTTGCGCACGAGTGGGGGCACTTTCTCGACAACGTGATCGCGGAGTCGGCCGAGGGTGGTCAGTCCACAAGGCGGCGCTATCTGTCGCATATGGGCGGTGAGTCGCAGCACTACCGCGGTCCTGAGTTGAAGGGTGATCCAAAGCTCCAGGCGGCGGTTGACGGTGTCATGCTCGCCATGATGGCGGCCAATCCTGACGCGGCGGTCGAACACCGGAAGGCGCTAGCGGTGGAGGCGCCGCTCAAGGAAGCGGCAGCGAAGGCCGCGAAGGCGGTTGATGACTACGATCCTGGTGATGATCCAGAGCGGAAGGTCCACGCCAACGCCTGGCGCGCGGTTAAAGCGGAGATCAAAGAGACGAAGCGCCACGCCCCGCGAAAGCCGAAAGGGTTCTTGGGATCGCCTGACGGCTGGGGGGACCTCTCCCCGAAAAACTACGCCAAGCGCCGCCTGTCCGGTGACTTAAAAAGCCTGGAAGAACGGTACGACGCGCACCATTGGGGACAGCAGACGCCGAAGAAGTGGGAGCAGTGGCAGGCATACGAGGAGCACATTATGCACCTGCACGAGCTGGAGAAGGAGGCGGACTACGAGTCGGGCGAATACTGGGGCGGTCTGGACGAGCTTCGGAACACTCTCGGGGACGCGAACAAAGCGCTCAGGGAGGCATCCAAGGAGGTGGCTCGCACCGGGGAGCTGGGCGGTGTTGCGAGTGACTACAGACGCGCGGCGCTTCGGATGGGTGGGTATAGCGATGGCAACCGCGGTCGGCAGCTGGACGCCTACTATGCACGCGAGCATGAGATGTTCGCACGCGCGTTTGAGGCGTTCATCCAGGACGAGCTGGAGGACAACGGCCGCAGGAACAGCTATCTGGTAGACGGGACCAGGCGGACCTACCACACCGGGAAAATCATCGAGGGGCGGGTGCCCGACGAGCTGCTGGAGAAGGTGCCGGAGGTCAAGGCGGCAGCGGATGAACTCCGCAAGATGCGCGGCAGCAAGGAGCGGCTCGGGCGGCGCTCCAGGTATACCGCGGCGGAGATAAAAGAGGCGGAGAAGGAGTATCAGCTGCTCGTGCTCAAGCACTCCGAGGGGCACGAGTCCCACGCGCAGCCGTATCCGCAGGGGTTGGAGCGCCATCGGATCAACGATGCCATGCGCGCGTTGGTCGGCGTGATCAGCAAGGGCGGGCGGCTCAAAAAGGCGCTCGACCGGCTGCAATGGATGACGAGGTAACTCATGTTGGTGCTCTGCCGTAAATCGCTCGCGTTGCCGTTTCAGATGGTCGTGGAGCGCGTACTGCACGTGACGGACGTGTCGCCGTTTGATGAGCTGATAAAGGGTGGCTATCCGATCGGCCGGATCACGACTCGGAAGGACGGATCGAGGTGGAAGAAGGTTGCAGAGGGAAAGTGGGTCAAGGTCAAGGGGAAGGGCGGCAGCAAGGCGGAAGAGGGCGGACCGAAGTACGTCAGGAAGAAGAAAGACAAGGCTGGCAAATGGAAATACGTCTACAGCGAGGCCGGGCTAGCTCATAAGGCGGAAGAGGGCGAGGTGATCCACCTGGGCGGCGGGCGGACGATCGAGATCACTGCGATCAGCCAGCGGGGCAAGCACTCGTTCATTACCTACGTGGACGACAACGGAACGAGCCGCACAGATACCGCGTCAGGCATCCACCGCGTACTACATGAGGCATACGGGGAGCGATTCGAGCGCGCAGCGATCAAGGTGGCGCAGCGCTGGGGGCGCGCTGCGCAGCGGCTAGAGGGGATCAACAAGCTGGCACTGCACGGCGAGGACGGACGGCTCGCACGCGCGGTCTATGACCGCCTACAGAGCACCATGACCAGGACGAAGACCGACGCCGGATGGTCCGCCAGCCTGAGCACGTTCATTGTCCAGCGCCGAAAGGAGCACGGATGGTCTGGCAGCGGAACGCTCGCGGTCATGCAGTCGCTAGACTGGGGCGACGGGAAACACGCCCCGACGATTGCGGCGAATATCCGCCAGATCATCCAGGCGGCGGAGAACCTGGCGAAAGCGGACGGGCAGGACAAGGTCACTGACGTGCACGTGGCGGCGGCGCTCGCAAAGCGCTGGCCTGACGCTGAGTTTTCCGACGACTCGTTTGGTGCGCACGTGGCTACGGTCGAGACAGCGCTAGCCGAAGAGAACACGCGCCTGAGCACGGCGCTGGACATTCTGGAGAACGCGGCGCAGCACCCCGACCACGCTGTCACGGCGGTCGCCAGCTTCGTCAAAGGCGTGGTTGATCTACAAT
>Ga0114908_1000701_pt1 | contig 18160 bp, 20 predicted proteins | sample MalvireepMed_s17_FD_87292 | JGI IMG/M metagenome (GOLD analysis project Ga0114908, IMG submission 87292) | Marine viral communities from the Global Malaspina Expedition - Malaspina viral metaG DeepMed_s17 | ecosystem: Environmental > Aquatic > Marine > Oceanic | place: Mediterranean Sea... | reverse complement strand
GTACATGTAATTTCCTGCCCACTCAGGCGCGGCTGGCAAAAGACGGAACGCGTCAACTGCAAGCGCATTGTCAAAAGCTATTTGGGGATCGATAGTGAATAGGTTAACAGTCATTTGATTCTCTCTCCCTTCAGGTCGCTTGTCGTTGGCGTTTTCATTTTCATCGCTCCTCAATGTCAAGCTACACTTACCATATATGTGCCGGCCAGGGCGCGTCAAGTGCGAACATTATTTTTTTTGCGAAACATCGAAAGCATGCTTTTTGCGACTTGGCGACATTTTTGCCAACGTGCCCCGGCGTGGCATCGACTGGTGCGGGGTAAAGGTATATATATATATTATTAAGACACCCATAGTCTGTGTACAGCCGAGGGTGGTTGAGATGCGGCTTATATCTTCTGAGTGAGGTATCTGCGATTTGGCAACCGTAACACTCCCCTACACACCTCGCCCCTTACAGGCTGAGTTTCACAGGCAGAGGAAGCGTTTTACTGTTGCGGTTAATCACCGTCGCTTTGGCAAGACCGTCATGGCGATTGCGGACGCGATACAGACCGGCATGTGGTGTCCAAGGCATCGCCCCCAGGTGGCCTACATAGCGCCCACTTACGCACAGGCCAAGCGTGTTGCGTGGGAATACGCAAAGGAAATGTGTGTTGGTTTTGGCGGTGCGCGGTTTCATGAGTCGGAACTTCGCATTGACATACCGCGTGTTTTGTCTGACGGCAGCAAGGATTTCGTGAGGGTTATGCTGCTTGGGTCTGATTCCGTCGATTCACTTCGTGGCATGTACCTTGATCTATCCATACTCGACGAGTATGCGGATATGAACCCACGGCTTTATCCAGAGGTGATTCGCCCTGCTCTTTCTGACAGAAAGGGGTCGGCTGTCTGGATTGGTACGCCACGCGGCCAGAACCTGTTTTACGACAAGTTTGAGGAGGCGAAGGTTGAGGTGCTTGCTGGCAACCCCGACTGGCACTGGTGCTTGCACAAGGCGTCTGAGACTGGTGTCGTCGATGCTGACGAGCTGGCTGCTGCTGCCAAGCAGATGTCACGCCAGCAGTACGCTCAGGAGTTTGAGTGTTCTTTTGACGCTGGCCTGGAGAATGCCTATTACGGCTTGCAGATGGAAGATGCCGAACAGGAAGGCCGCATTGGCAGGGTGCCGTTTGATCCGAACAGCAAGGTTGAAACGTGGTGGGATCTCGGTTTTCGGGACAGCACTTCGCTCTGGTTCGTGCAGCGGGTAGCGAAAGCCGTGCATGTTATCGCCTATTACGAGACGAGCGGCGAGGGACTGCCGCATTATATATCGGTGCTGGACGAATACAGTCGATCCAGGGAGAATGGCGGTCGCGGCTATACGTATTCGCGGCATATCTTCCCGCACGATATCAAGGTTCACGATCTTGGCACGGGCAAGTCCAGGGTTGAGGTTTTGCAGGAGCTTGGTGTGACTGCGGATATTGCTCCGCACCTCAAACTGGCTGACGGCATTGAGCAGGTACGCAACCTGCTTCCAAGGTGCTGGATTGATGCGGAGAACTGTGCTTATGGCATCAAGGCGCTGAAGCAGTATCGCAAGGAGTTTGACGAGATCAGGAAGGTTTACAAGCCGCGTCCGCGACACGACTGGACGTCACACGCCTGTGATGCGTTTCGGATGGGTGCGATTGTGACGCCGAGGTCGGCGAGTTGGGCGCAGCCTCTGGAATATCCCAAACGGGCTTTTGTTTAAGGAGATGGTGAAATGAAGCGATCTATTGATGTCAGCAGTCTTGGTGAGTTGACCCACGAACTGGTGGCTGTTCCGAAGTCGGCGCGTCTGGAGGTGTGTATTGGCGGCGTGACGTATGGCGGTATGGCCGAGATTGAGTCCGAGCCCGGCTGTGTGCGTTTGCATTTTGAGGCCAGGAAGGCGGCAAAGGCAGCGCCCAAAGCTAAGGCGAGGAGCAAGAAGTAGTGGCTCTTTTTGGCCCAGGCTCTGCCGGCGCTGGTGGTTTTTTCGACACGTCTGTCCCACGCACCCTGCCACCTGAAAGTCCCGCATTCACCGGTTTTCAGGATCAGCTTGCCGCTGCTGACCTGGCCCTGCTGAATCCACAGCCACAGGTGGCGTCACTGCCACCACCCGCAGCAGCACCGTCGCTGCTGAGAAGACAGCCACCGCCGAGGAACCTGCTTTTTGAACCGCCGGGCATGGGTGCTTCAGATAGGGAGGAGGAGGCCAGGGCAGAGCAGAAAAGAAGGGATGAGTATCGAGCCGACCTTCTTGCTAACAGGCTGGATAAAGCAACGCTATGGAGTGGTTTGAAGGGGGCGCAATTTGCTCAAAAAGCACTACCCTTTGCATCCCCTTTGGGATATCTGGCGGATAGGTTTGTGCCAGAGAGTGGGGTAAAAAGTTTTTTTTCGGGGTTCAATCCATTTGAACAGGCCAGACTCGACGAAGCGGCGCACCGCACTGCGTTGATGGAGAATCAGCTGTCAACCCAATCATACGGGCCGGGTGCTGTGTCTGATGCCATTGTGGTTGACAATCGATTCCGAGGCTTGTCTCCAACCGAAACGGCGTTTTCTGAGGTCGCGGCTGCGGGGATGTTTGATGATGTGGATCGGTATATTGATGCTTTTGTAAATGATCCTAATAACAGGGTTGATACCACAGATTCCGATTATGGAGGATTTCAAAGCGACGTAGGGGGTGGGTTCGAAACTGATACCACAGGCCCCGATTATGGAGGATTTCAAGGCGGTGTAGGGGGTGGGTTCGAAGAGTTCAGATGAGCATAAAAATGTCTATTCAAATTCAGGAATTACAGGCTCGTGTGACCGAGTTGGAGAAGCTGGTCAGGGGCGAGGTGCCGAAAGCGCACATCGATCGTCATGAAAAGGGCAACGAGTTTGTCGGCCCTCTTCGCCTTAAGCATCGGGGTTTCGGGCGCTGGGACGTTGTAAACGAACACGGTGCTGCCCTGAACGGAGAGTGGATGAGAAAATCTGATGCGGAGTCTTTTATCGCGGAGCATGCTGCGTGAGCGGGTTTACCTCCCTAGAACTTGGTGGGCTCCGGCCCACCATTTTTTTCGAGGACTGACTAATGGCGAAAATGTCGGACAGCGCACTGGTTTCTGTCATCAAGGGGGAGATACAGGCAAGCGCCACCTTTGTTGGTGGAGAGATCAGCGAGCAACGGCGCAAGGCGATGGAGTATTACCTTGGTGAGCCTTTCGGCAATGAAAACGAGGATGAATCCTCTGTTGTCATGACCGATGTGGCTGACACGATTGAGTCGGCCATGCCCACGTTTATGGAGATATTCGGATCTGGCGATGAGGCTGTGAGGTTTGAGCCGGTCGGAATGGAGGATGAAGAGGCTGCGAAACAGGCTACGCAGTATGTAAACCATATATGGCACAAGGCGTCATATAACGACGGCTTTGGCACGACGTATGATTTTGTGAAGACAGCGCTTTTGTCGAAGAACTCCTATCTGAAAATCTGGTGGTCGGAAGAGGAAGAGTCGCGCCGTGAGACACTGACCAATGTCAACCTGGCCACGCTGATCGAATTTGAGGAAGATTCGCAGATAGAGATTATCGAGCAGGAGGAGATTCCTGTCCCACCTGAGTTGATGGACTTTGCGCCTGACGGACTGCTCTACGACATCACCATCAAGCATACCGACACGAAGGGCCGCTGCCGTGTTGTCTGTATTCCACCAGAAGAGTTTTTGATTTCACGCAGGGCGACCTCACTGGATGACGCGGCATTTACATGTCACAAGGTCAAGAAGACGGTAACAGAGCTTCTGGAAATGGGGTACTCAAAGAAGGTGGTCGAGGGACTGCCCAGCCACGATGAGCAGAACTACAACGAAGAGCGTGTGGCGCGGTATGCCCATGACGAGGAATGGCCTGACCAGAACGACGGTATGCGCGACCCCAGTATGCGCGAAATATGGCTGTATGAATGCTATCTGAAGGTTGACTATGACGGTGATGGCATGGCCGAGATGAGGGCCGTGACGACAGCCGGGCCAGGATACACTGTTCTGGAGAATGAACTGGTTGACGATCATCCGTTTGTTGACATGACGCCAATCCGCATGCCGTTCAAGCACTTTGGCAGATCCCTTGCCGACCTTACAATGGATACCCAGTTAATCCGCTCAACCATTGTCAGGCAGCTTCTGACAAATATGTATGGCGTTAATTCCAATCGCTATGTTGTCAACGAGCGCGTTAACCTCGACGACATGCTGACAAACAGGCCGGGTGGTCTGGTGCGTGTGGAAGGTGGTCTTGATCCAAGTCAGGCTGTTATGCCCCTGACAACGCAGTCGCTCGGATCTTATGCGTTTCCTGTCCTGGAGTACATGGACGGTGTGCGCGAATCCAGAACCGGTATTACGCGGTATAATCAGGGGCTGGACGCTGATTCGCTCAACAAGACGGCGACTGGCATAAACCAGATTATGGGACAGGCGCAGCAGCGCATGCTTCTGATTGCGCGGCTGATGGCCGAGACCGGTTTCAAAAAGGCGTTCAAGAAAATACTGCGTCTGGTAATCAACCATCAGACAGCGCCTGACGTTGTTCGCCTTAGAAATGAATGGGTGCAGATTGACCCCCGTGCGTGGAATGCAGAGATGGATCTGTCGATTACTGTTGGCCTTGGCCACGGCACAAAGGAGCAGCAGATAATGCTGGCCCAGCGGCTGATCGAGATGCAGGTTCAGGCGATCACGTTACAGGGCGGTGTTCAGGGGCCGCTGGTTAACAGCGAGATGGTTCACAATGCCCTGAAAAAGTGGACGCTGGCGGCTGGCCTTAAAGACCCCAGCGCATACTGGCTTGATCCGGCGCAGCAACAGCAGGGTCAGCAGGAAGAGCAACAGCCAGACCCCCGGCTGGTCGAAGCACAGGGCAAAATGCAGATCGAACAGGCCAAGTTGCAGGGTAACCAGCAGATGGCTCAGGCTGAACTGCAACAGGACTTGCAGGTCGAACAGGCAAAACTGCAACAGGCACATGACTTAAAGGTCGAAGAGATGCGCCTCGATCATCAGTATAAAATGAAAATGCTGGAATTGAAGCGTGAGGAGGTGGCGGCTATCGCCACGATTAAGGACGCCGAGGCACAGGCCAGGCTTGCTGCGAGCGGTATAACCGAGGAACTGCAATGAACACAAAATCTTCTACACATTCAGAGACGATCAAAAACCCAAGCTGGAAAGAGGGTACTGGGAACGTCAAGGAATCCCGCCTGAACTCCGGTGGTAACAGCGGTGGCAATAGCGGCGGTAAAAGCGGCAGCAAAAAAACCATGTATTGATGTCGGGTGAGAAAAGCCGCATGGAGGCCAGAGCGTGAGCGCAGCCGAAGATCATGAACCTCAGTTACGGACTGAAAGTGATCGTGCCCATCGTGCTGCGCGAATGCTTGAGGATGATTTGTTCAGGGACGCCATATCCGAGATCCGTGAGTGGTGCCACGAACAGTGGGAAAGCTCTCCGATTGACGATGTGAAGGGGCGTGAGAATCTTCGCATTATGGTTGGTGTCGTGAATCGTTTCGAGCACATTTTCGCAAAGCACGTTGAAACCGGCAAACTGGCACTGAAGCAGATTAACGACCTGCAAGAAAAGCGCAGTCGGTTACGGTTGCTCAGGCGGTAATTTAATGGCACACGAGCACTCAGTTACGACTAGGGGTGCAGATGGCTCGTGGTGGAACATCCCTTCTGTTATAGGCGATGTATCAGTTACCCCAAAACTGGCGGAAACCCTGTTTCATGGCGGCTATATAAAGCCATTGGAAGGGCCATTTAGGACGCTGGAAATTGCTGAACGTGCTGCTTGGGAGCGCAGCAGGGGTGAATCCCGTCCGCTTCCCGACGCCCATTTGTATGATAGTCCTCAAAAAAACAAGTTGCGACAGTATCATAAAGCATTGAGAAACAGTTTAATGGGCGGCATAGGTCAGCGCCCTAGTCTTTTGTCAAACAACCAAGGGGTATACCCAGAAAATTAACCTGGAGAAATTATGTCAGATGAAACAATGGCCAACCCGGAAACGGGAGCCGAGACGACCGAAGCTAACCCACGTCTGGGAGCTGAGGGAAGACCAGAAACAACGGAAGAACAGGCAATCGCGGCGGTGGCCGCTCGACTGGAGCCTCAGCTTGAGCTGACGCCAACTGAAGAAAACGAGCCAACACCGTCAACCGAACCGGCCAACCAGGAGGAGCCGGAGCGGTCAGCTGAAAGCACTGAGTCACAGACTGAGGCTGATGCTGAACCGTCATCTGAGGATGACGCGACCACGGAACCGACCGCAGAAACCGAGGAACTACCTGACACTCTCTCAGGTCTTGCTGAGGCGATTGGGATGGATGAAGCAGAACTGGCTTCCCACCTCAAGATGCCAATCAGGGTCAATGGCGAGACTCAGATGGTCACCCTCGCTGATGCTGCGTCTGGTCAACAGATGGACGCGGATTATCGCCAGAAGACGCAATCGCTTGCTGATGAACGACGTCAGTTTGACGCCGATAGGCAGCAGGTTTCGCAAGCCTTGCAACAGCGGCTTCAGGCTGCTGATGAACGGTTGGCGGCATTAACGCAGGATGTTCAGTCAAAGCATTCGGCAGCAGACATGATTCGTCTTGCTGATGAAGATCCGAATGAGTATATCCGGGTAAAGGCACAACTTGATGCACAGCGTGAGACCCTGGCTGGTCAACGTCAGGCGCAGGAAGTTGAACGCCAAAGGATTATGCAGGAACAACAGGCGGGAATTGCACAATACCGTGAGTCACAGCAGGAGTTACTCGTTCAGAAAATACCGGAGTTGACTGATTCCGACAAACTCGAAGGTTTCGAGAAAGGTATGATGACGTACCTGGGAGAAGTTGGTTTCACTGATGACGAGATAACAGGGTTCGTCCGTGGTGCGTTTGACCACAGGCAGGTTTTGCTTATTCGTGATGCCATGCGGTATCGCGGTATGCAGGACAAGCGAAAGACGATCACTAAAACTCTTAAAGGTCTACCTCGTGTGCAAAAGCCGGGGACATCCCCGACAAGGCGACGGGCACAGGCTGGAGATGATGTCACTGAGGCAAGACAACGTGTCAGTCGAACAGGGGCGACCACAGAAGATGCGGTCGGTCTTGTGAGGCGTCTTTTGGGTTAACAGGAGAAAATTCTCATGACTTTAGCAACCAATGCCTTCACATCATTTGATGCGATAGGTAACAGAGAGGATCTTTCGGACATCATATATAATGTGAGTCCGACAGATTGCCCCTTCATTACGGGCATACCACGGGCCGATTCCAAAGCTGTTTTGCACGAGTAGACTGCTCCCTCGTCTGGCAACAGGCGAGTGCAAATCCTGTGAATTGCAAGGAAGTCTCATTGAGAAAACTTGCAGCCAAGCCTCGCAAGAGGAAGGTTCAACGATCATCCGTAAGGAGTAGGGCCAAGCGGCCCGAAGCGCAGGACATCCCACTGGGATGATGACATGATCTCATCTGCATGGCGACATGCAGCAGCCGAAAGGCGGCGTTAACTTAGCGATTTGACGTGAAGATATTGGGCAAACAGACTCTTTGGCGGCTGCTTCAAGCACCAACTTTGTGCTCGAAGGAGACGAATCGGTAACAAATGCAACGACGGCCACTTCCCGTCTGAGCAATACCTGCTGCATCTCGGACAAACTACCGAGAGTTTCGGGTACGCAAATGGCGGTGAATGCTGCTGGCAGGAAAGACGAGCTGGCTTATCAGATCGTCAAAACTGCGAAGGAGCTGCGCCGTGATATGGAATCCATTCTTCTGGCCAATAACGCAGAAGTTACGGGCAATACGACAACAGCCCGTGAAACAGGCGGAATAGGCTCTTGGATCACCACGAATACTTCTAACGGAACATCAGGGTCTGATGGCTCTGCTGGAAATACAGCCAGAACGGACGGCACTCAACGAGCGTTTGTTGAGAGCCAGTTGAAATCGGTTCTTGCGTCGTGCTGGGATTCTGGTGGAGACCCTGACTGCGTTATGGTAGGTAGCTTTAACAAGCAAGCCATGAGTGGTTTCACTGGCAATGCAACCCGTTTTGTTGGCGCTGAAGACAAACAATTAGTAGCCTCAATCGACATCTATACAAGCGATTTTGGTGATGTCGAAGTGATTGCTAATCGATTCTCCAGAGCACGGGATGCGCTTGTCATTCAGAAGGACATGTTCGCCACAGCGTATTTGCGGCCTGTCCAGATGATGGAGTTGTCGAAAACCGGTGACAGTGAGCGGCGTTTGCTGCTTTCTGAGTATGCGCTTGAATCCCGAAATGAAGCCGCAAGCGGTGCGGTTTGGGATTTGACAACTTCGTAACGCAACAAGCTGATGTAAGGAGAATCAGATGAAGAAGATTCTAAGTACAGTCGCAGCTTTGTTGGTTATGACTGGCGTCGTTGGGTTGGCGTGGGGTGGTTGGAACATCAAGCAGAATGATGATGGATCAACCTCATGGGTTAATGTGGACGGCGATGCCTATCCAGTTGCCCGTGCATATCTCACGGTCAATCTTGAAAACCTCGGAACGGCCAGCACCACGTATGTTTCGGTGCCGTATGCCGGTTCGATATTTCAGGTTGATTCCGTGGTTCATGGTGACGTGACCACAGCTAGTGAAACACTGACTGTTTCCATTATGTCAGAGGTTTCGCCGGGCCGTGATTTCATGGCAATCAGCACCAACAACACTATTACCATTGCTTCTGCTAATGCCGATACAACTGGCACGTATCTGCTTGGCGGCACTGGTGATCGTGATACGTCGGGCGAAATGGCCGGTAGAGCAAGTGATCACGAGACTACAAGTGAGCAACTTTCAGGCTCACCCAATGTTTCGGCTGGCGGCACGATTGCCATCAGCACCAAGGGTGATAGTGGAGCTGATGTTGATGCCACTATTATCATTTACTTTGATCGTGACCAGTCTCAGGCCACTTTCCGATAAATGACGAGAGCTGTTGGATTTGGGGCGGCAGGGCTTTTAATCCTTGCCGCCCTGATCTACGGCCTTAAAACAGGGTCACCAATCATACCAAGGTGGATGGTGATTTATTGCGGAGCAGCGCTGACGCTTGCTCTTTTTGCGGTTAGCGTATATCGATCAAGAATTATCAAATTTACAACGAGCGAGTTGGTCTCTGCTGGGTTCATTGCATATCTGGCCCTGACCCTGGCGTGGTCGTCAGACCCTCGTGACGGCGCTTTGACTGTTGAGGCTATGGGGGTTCTCTGGCTGCTCTATGTGGCGCTCCAGAGACTGCCACGACCTTTGCTGGGCGGTGCCGTATACGTTGGTTCTACGATAGCATTGTTTGGTGCTGTTGTTTTCGGGTTTGCCTATCAGCCGTACTATGGCGGGGTAGGTAATGAAAACTACCAGATGGAGCTTTTCTGTGTTCTTCTTCCGCTTGTCGTTGCGGCGTGGTGTGCCATCAGAACACCGGTCTGGTGGATGAGATTTTTCGCGCTTCCGGTCACACTGGCTGCGCTTTATTTTATGGTGTTTGTAAATTTAAGTGACTCCAAATGGGTCGCCATGATGGCGGTTTTGTTTGCGCTGGCGATCTGGCTGGTAAAAAGACGACATTATTATATTGCAAGTTTCGGGTTTTTGATTCCAGTAAACCTAGCGCTGTGGAGCGGGTGGGCCACAAGTTCTGTGGTTATCAAGGCAATAAGCCACCGGCTGGAGATTGGCTTTAATACATTTGTTCTGTGGTTTGAAAAACCATTTTTCGGGCACGGAGTAGGTAGTTTTAATTTCGAGTATGGTCGCGTTCAGGAAGCGCATTTGCAGTGGTTCCCCTTAATGGATACCGTGCTTCATCCCTCCAGTGTTTTTGCTGGTGCAGCACATAATGAGCTTCTTCAACTGGCGGCAGAAGCGGGTCTGGTCGGCGTTTGAATCGCGCTTGTTTTGATCGGGTTTATGGTTTACAGATTTTTTACGAAGGAAAAGGACGCTCTTGATATAGGCGCAGCAATGTCTCTTCTGATAGTGGCCGCGCTTTCGCAAATCAGTTTCCCGTTACAAAATCCGGCCACAATTACAGTTGTTGTTTTTTGTGCTGCCGCGCTGATGCAGGGGGAGAGACCGAGGCTAACAATTAACCTTCCGCTACTCACCTCAAGGGTGTTTGGTGTATTGTTTCTTGCTATTGGCATAGGGGTTGTTGTCTCTGCATCTACGAGTTTCAAGGCTGAAAAAGTATTTATCCAGACCAAGGCTAATATCACGGTGGCTCATCCGGCTGCGCTCCAGGCAAATCTCAGGGCGTATGAAATTTATCCCTATGAGCGACGTTATCGGCACCAGTTAATGTTGACGGTCGGAGCCCTGTTAAAGAGCGCTCATGGTGATGTTACGATCACAAAAGAGGCTGCTGATCAGGCTTACAGGATTGCAAACACTGCGTCGAGGTTTATGCCAGCTGTTCAAATGACACGACTTGAATACCTGTTAAACGGCGACCGATGGAAAGAAGAGCGTGACGAAATCGACGAATTACTGAGTTGGCTTAAATCACACGCTAAGTTGCAGCCCGGCGTGTGGCTTGCAGAAGGGTACTATGCTGCAAAAACTGGAGATGCGTTGCGTCTGATTAACGCGATAAACGCTGGTCTGTCCTTGCCGACAGAGACACACGACGAAGCATTAAAGCGGTTGGCTGAATTTGTAAAAACAGAACCTATTTCGGAGACCCCATCATGAAGAAATACCTGGTTTTTCTGGGTGCTATGTTATTCGCTACCCCCGCAGCGGCGGTTGACAGTACGGATTTGTTTGCTGTCGGTGCAACGCATTTTGTGCTGACAACCCACACCCGCGTGACTTCTGGAGTTGTTGGAAATTTCGGCAGCTACCTGCGTGTTGGCTGCGATGTTGACTGCTGGGTTGCGGTGTCTGCGACCGACTTCCAGGGCACTCATGGTGTTGACTCAAGCGCCACCAGCGCTGTTTATATTCCTGCTGAGGCACCGATTTACATGAAAGCCAAGGGCGAAAAATACATAATCGGCCTTGGTGCATCATCCGGCACGATCTACATCACAGAGATGTCTCCATAATGAAGAAGTTGCTTGATGCCTCTGGCGGCATTATCAGTGAGTTTCATTATGACCATTCGAGCGATGTCACCACAGTCAACCAGGTTCAGGATGTTGAGCCCATTGTCGAGCGCAACAAAATTCTGAGATCTGAGGGCAAGGGATACTCCCCAAGCCGTGAACTGCGCCGAGTTGCGTCTATTCCTCTGGTTGTCATAGAACAGTGGATGCGCGAAGATGGTGTTAATCTTATGACGATGCCACGGGCTGAGAAGCAAATTTACCTGAGACGTAAACTTGCCGACAGTGACAACCGTGCATGGAGAACAAGTGAGGGGGGTATCTAATGGCAATAACGACGTATGCAACTCTCCGGGCCGCTGTTTCAAACTGGCTTGACCGCGCCTCTGATACGATTGTCACCACTGACCGGATCAATGAATTTATTAAACTGACAGAGGACAGGATTGCAAACGATCCTGATCTGCGTCTGCGCGAGATGGAGGCTCAGGCTGACCTGGTGATTGAGGCCACGGTCGATGGAGGTACTGCTGGTGGAACAGCCAACGCACTTACAGCGACTCCCACAACTGCCTTTACCTCTGCGACTCTAGGCGACTCGATCAAGGTTGAAATAAAAACAAACAACACTGGAGCTGCAACGCTCAATGTTTCCGGTCTTGGCAACACGAATATCCGAAAGGGCGATGGTGGAGACGCGCTTGAGGCGAATGATCTGGTTGCCGGCCATACTGCCTATTTTTATCACGACGGAACGCAGTGGCGTTTAACTCCCCCTGGCGGTATTCCTCTTCCAAGCAGATATGTCCGTATGCGGCGGATTTACATTGACGGCGATCCAAAGCGCACACTGGAGTATTTATCTCCATACCACTTCTATTCTACCTATGCGGGATCTGAGACGTCCAAACCGAAAACCTATACGATTGAAGGTGAGTTTATCGTTTTTGGTGGCGCAAGCGATTCCGCATATTCAGGGCAAATGTTCTATTACCGCCGTCTGGCCGCATTTTCATCGGACGGCGACGACAATAATGTTCTCCTAAACGCCACTGGACTGTACCTTTACGGATCACTGATGGAGGCAGCAAACTTCATTAAGGACAATACAGCGGTGTTACGTTACACGGCGCTGTGGGAAGAGCAGCGTGATCGTCTGTCTATCTCCAACAAGCATGATCGTCATAGCGGCTCACCGCTTGTCATGCGATCAAACGTGACAAAAGCATGAGCCTCGTACAGCGCTTATTACAGTTTCAGATTGGTGTTTCAGGGGATGTTGATGTTGCCCCTCAGCCAATTATTCCATTTGCAACGTGGGCACCTGATCGAGCGCCTTTCGGTTCTCAGGCAGCAATCAACGCAACCAACGTAATACCCACGGCTGACGGATTCAGACCGCTACCTGATCTGGTAACGCAGTCGTCTGCGCTCACTGGACGGGCGCAAGGTGCCACAGCTGTTCAGGCTTTGGCCGGCGAGGTTTATGTCTATGCGGCTGACGCCAACAAGCTGTACCAGATTGATGTGTCTGAAACCCTGACAAACGTCACAGGCGACTATGAAGAGGCGGCAGCTGACGCACAGATCGAGTGGGCGCAGTTTGGAAACACTGTTCTGGCAACGCATTACGATACACCGCTGCAAGGCGCAACAATCGGCAGCGGCAACTTTTCAGATCACATCACGTCGAGCGACAAACCCCAAGCCAGACATATGGCGATTGTCAGGGATCAGGTTGTCCTTGGAGACACGCAGGACGATACAGACGGACAGCAGCCGTCTAGGATCTGGTGGTCTGGGTTAAGCGATTCCTCTGACTTCACACCAGCGGCTACAACGCTTTGTGATTTCCAGAATATCCCAGATGCCGGAAAGGTAATGAAGGTCGTGGGTGGCGCAGAATATGGTCTGGTGTTCATGGAACATCAAATTATCCGCATGTCGTTTGTCGGCAGTCCACTGGCCTACCAGCTTGACACCATTGACCGACGTAGAGGAACGCCGCTTAGTGGCAGTGTAATTGGTCATGGGCGTCTTGTTTTCTACTGGTCTGAGGAAGGGGCTTTTGTTACAGACGGTACTTCAAGTACGCCAATCGGGCATGGAATTGTTGACCGGTTTTTCTGGGATAGTTTTAATCTGGCAAACCAAAGCCGTTTGTTTAGTGCCATAGATCCGGTGAATAAGGTCGTGGCGTGGAGTTTCCCTGGCGAAGGAACCAGCACAGCCGGTGAGCCAAACCGTATATTTTTCTACAACTGGGCTGACAACAAGTGGAGTGAGGGCGAAGTAACAACGCAGTTGATTTTTACAGGAATTAACGCTGGCTTAACACTGTCTGAGCTTGATGATGTTTCGTCGAGTCTGGGTGGTCTCCCGTTTCCTCTGGGTTCGAGGGCGTATCAGGGTGGAGACAAGATACTGGCCGCATTTAACGGTTCAAATGTCTATTGCCAGTTTACCGGCTCAAATCTTGCGGCTACGATTGACACGGGAGAGTTCCAGCCATTTCGTGGTCAGCGCAGTCAGGTTGTCAGCGTCAGGCCATTTATCGATGGCGGGACAATAACGGCAGCAGTAGCGTCAAGGATCAAAGTGCAGGATTCTGTTTCATTTGGCTCTGCTGCATCCCTGAACACATCCGGCCTTTGTCCACTGTTGAGCGAGGGCAGACACCACAGGGTTCGCTGTTCAGTAGCTGCTGGCGGTAGTTGGACACATGCACAGGGTGTTGAGATTGGCGCAGTGGGTACGGGGGTTACATAATGCCCGTCACGTCTCCCCGCGCCTCAGCAATGATCGAGGGGTACAGACGTGTACCTCTGGTGCATACAAACGAAGAAGAGCATCGCCGTGAAATGGCGCTTATACTTAACAACCTGCTTGATGGAAAAATTAACGCAAAGGGCAGCGTAACACTGTCGGCCAGTTCGACAAGCACAACACTGGCCGATTTTAGAATTGGCGCGGCATCGGTTATCCTGTTTATGCCGACAACAGCAAACGCTGCAACGGCCATAACATCCCTTTATGTCTCATCTCGCGGAGATCAGACAGCAACACTGACACATAATAGCGATGCTGCAACTGACCGAACTTTTGCATACACCATCCTCGGATAATCTGGAACTGGTGACGGTTGATGGGTCAAATGTGGGCCTTCACTGGCCCCGCATGGCAGCGTGGATTATCAAGGCGCTTGAGCGGTCGTCTGGCCGCTACACTATGGCAGATATTTATCAAGCCATTTCCACTGACATGATGGTGGCTTTTCCTGTGTATAATGGTGATGAGGTAGTTGCTGTCTGCGTTGCCGAGATTGTCACGTACCCATCAAAAAAGTCCATAAGCATTGTTATCATGGTCGGTCAGGAGCGTAACGGCTGGTTGCACTTTATAGATGATATTGAGAGTTTTGGCCGTGAAAGAGGGTGTCAGATGATCGAAGCATGGGCACGACCGGGTTGGGAGAAAGTGCTTTCCGGCTGGGATAAAACACACATACTTCTGGAGAAAAACCTATGAGCAAAGGTGGCGGTTCGACTGACGTTATTCAACGGACGACAACAACAGATCCGTCGCCGTTCAGCCAAAGATTTCTTGAGCCCGGCTATCAACAGGCGCAACAGGATATCCTGAATCGGCCAACGACATATTTCCCCGGATCGACGGTGGTGCCGTTTTCCCCAGAAACTGCCGGATCACTCAACCTGACAACAACCCGTGCGCTTGGCGGATCTCCACTGCGACAGGCAGGTCTGAATCAGGCGTTTCAGACATTACGGGGAGATTTTGTTGGACAGGAAAATCCTGCATATCAGGCGATGGTTGATCGATCTGTACGGCCACTTACCCAGCAATTTGAGCGTGATGTAGGTGGCATTCGCGGAGCGGCGTCCAGAGCCGGTCGTGGCGGCTCCAATATCGCAACGCAACGTGCGCTGGCCGACGCAAATGAAGCCTATTTGCAGTCAGTGGGTGATGTGGGGGCGCAGCTGGCCTATCCTGATTATCAGGCTGAACGCGCATACCAGCAACAGATGGTGGGCGCAGCACCGAGTCTCGCCGCCACCGATTATGATGACCTTGTGAGGCTTGGTGCGGTTGGAGCTGCAAGGGAAGGGCAGCTTGGGGCACAGCTGGCGGAAGATGTCGCCAGATTTGAGTTCGCGCAACGTGAACCCGGACAAAGAGTTACCCAGTATCTTGCGGCAGTTGGTGGTGGTGGTGGTGGCACCACGCAAAGATCTCTTGACCCATACACTCCAGCGAATCCGTTGCTTGGTTTACTGGGTGGCGCAGCGACCGGTGCGGCCATGATACCGACAGGTTATACGGGCAGCATAGCGCCGTTTATCGGCGGTGGTGCTGCCCTCGGTGGCCTCAGCGCATTTGTATAGGAGAAAATAGATATGGTGGCATATAGTAGGCCGGTAACTGCACAGGCAAGAACAACACTTCCGTGGTATCGCCAGCCCAAAAGTAAGGCAATGCTTGGAAGTTTTGGGCCAAGTCTTCTCGCCATGTCTGCCCCACACATGCCGACAGCAGCAGCTCCAACCCGTGCCAGTCTTATGGGGCCAGCGATCAGACAGGCTATGACAGCAGGTACTGAGGCTGAACAATATCAGGAAGAATTACGGCGACAGGGAATACTGGACGCACGGGCAGAAGCTGCGGAAGGGCGGTCGGTGGCGGAAGCGGCGAGAGAAGCGGCGGCAGAGCAAAGAAAGGTGGCTGAGTTTAAGGAAAAGCAAAGGATTGCTGAATTACGAAGTGGGCTAGGTGCGGCCTTTTCACCAAGCACCGATTATGAAGGAACGCCAACAACAACCACCGCTGGCACCGGATTGCTTGGAACAGCGCAGATGCTGTCTGAATTTGGATTCCCCGACAAGGCGGCAAGTTTATTGGAGAAACATGCCTTGCAACAGCCAAAAACTCCAGATGTGAAGCAGGTTTATGATAAAACGAGAAAGGAGTGGGTATATAGAACGCCTGATGAAATTAGCAAAAACCCAAATAACTTTGGCAAACCAGTTGAAACAAAAGCCCCTCCAGCCAGGAAGGCGGTGTGGGATAAAGTGAATAAAGAGACGGTGTATGTAAGCAATGAAGAGCTTAACAATAATCCTGGCAGATATACCGCTGTCCCAACACTTTCTTCAAGAAGACTTCAGCTTATTCAGAAGCAAACAAATAGCGATAGAAATGATCTAAAAGAGGGAGATGAAGGGTATTTTGATGAACATGACAAAAAAGAACTTGAAGCATTAAAGCCGCCAGAAGATCCCCTCGGGTCACTGATTAGACAGACTGTGAAAAAAACGACCACTACACCAAAGCCCAACAAAACAAAACTTCAAGCATTAAAGCCGTCAAAAGATCCCCTCATGTCACTGATTATAGATGCTGTGAGAACGACGACCACTACACCAAAGCCCATACCAGAAGGTTTTGATGCGTTAAAACCTGACCAAAAGATAATGCTTTTACAAAACCTTGAAAAAGTTGCTCCCGGTCAGGTGTACGAATTTAACACTAAGGACGGTCTTTTGAAAGGTTTGTACACCATTGAAAATGGCAGACTGATACCATACCCAAAGGGACAATGATGTATGGTTAATGCTTTGCAGCGTAGACCCGTTAAGTTTGAGGAGTTTCTGGGAACACAGAAAGAATCCGTCAAAACAGGTCAGCCTGTCAATGCTTTGCAGCGTAGACCCGTTAAGTTTGAGGAGTTTCTGGAAACTTCCACACCAAAGGCAGTACCGCCTAACCCAGGACTTGTGCAGTCTCTAACTGGCTATGGATCGGGAGCCCTTCCATACCGCCAACAAATAACACCAGCCCAACGCGCTATACCTGTTCCAGAACAGCATGCAAAATTTTTACAGAAAAAAAGGACGCTTGACAAAGACAGGCTTGGGTCAGATGCCGTTGACGCTAATTTAGCTAATTTAGTGGCTCCTATATTCAAAGCCTATAATATGCGCGATGTTGGCAAAAAGGCTTTTGTACGGGGCACCAAGCAAAGGGAGCAATCCGTAGCTGCGCTAACTGGCGGCATGTTTGGTTTGCGACAGGAAAAGGCAGCTGAGACTGTTGCAACGCAACAGAAAATGCTTGCAAAACTACCCAAACCACCTGCGTCAGTTCAGAAATTCAAAAGCACAGAAACCTGGGGAGACATGTTTAAGGCATTTTCCCAGGCTCCAACGGAGGTTTTTGCTGATGTTGTTGGTGAATCTCTAGCCCTGTTCTGGCCTTATCTTGGGGGCGCTGCACTAGCATCGCGGTTTACGGGGGTGAAGGGCGCTTCTGCTGTGATTGGGCTTGGCTCATATTCTCTTGAGGCTGGCGGCAAAATTACGGACAGCTTCCGCGAGGCAGGTATTGATTTAACTGACAAAGACCAGGTTCTTGCTGCTTTCCGTAATCCTAAATTGATGTCGGAAGTGAGGACAAGAGCTAATAAGAAAGCTATTCCGATTGCTGTTTTTGATGCTGTTTCAATGGGTATCGCCGGAAGATTGTTTGGGCCGGTATCGAAAACAGCGGGAAAATCCGTTGCTGCGTTGTCGGAAATAGGTGCCCAGATGACGCTGGGGGGCGCTGGTGAATTTACAGGAGAGGTAGTTTCAGGAGAAAAAATATCGCCGCCATCGATATTTGCGGAAATGCTTGGAGAGTCGGTACAAAGCCCGGCTGAAATTGCAGCTGCCATGACTGCAAGACCTGCTGGACGGACTGAACTACAACGGCTTGCTGAAGAAGTCCGGCAAATTCGTTCTGCCGCAGCAGAGGCTACACCAGTAACTGAACCAGTAACAGCAACTGAACCAGTAACAGCAACTGAACCAGTAACAGTAACTGAACCAGTAACAGCAGCTGAACCAGTAACAGCAGTTGAACCAGTAACAGCAGTTGAACCAGTAACGGCAACTGAACCAGTAACCAGCCTTGATAAGCGTGTCAAGACGGCCATTGAGACCAAGGGTCAATC
>Ga0114908_1000700_pt1 | contig 18161 bp, 10 predicted proteins | sample MalvireepMed_s17_FD_87292 | JGI IMG/M metagenome (GOLD analysis project Ga0114908, IMG submission 87292) | Marine viral communities from the Global Malaspina Expedition - Malaspina viral metaG DeepMed_s17 | ecosystem: Environmental > Aquatic > Marine > Oceanic | place: Mediterranean Sea... | reverse complement strand
CTTCTCTATATTCATGGTGGTACTTATAGTTCCGCACATGAATGTCGCTAATATGCGCAATCTTCATATAATATCCTTAGAATTTAACGTTGGTAAATAATAGCGACAAGTTATCGGTAATCTGTGTGGCGTTTTCTTTCCTTGTCGCAAACTCTTCCTTTGTCATCTCGCCGACGTCTTTAAAACCGCCTATATCTATTATATACACTTTGAGGCCATAGCGCAAGAGTTTTTCTATAATTGAGTTTGTTTTATTAATTGCGTCTGGATCTAGTGCCATATAAACAGTTGAGTTGTTTTCTATAATCTTTTGGAACAGCCTAGAATCTTCTCTTAGTGTCGAACCCAAAATAGGAATAGAGTTCTCACCAGCAACTATTGCGTCAAAAACTCCTTCAACCAAAATTGCCGGCTTTGTAAAATCAACACATAGCTCGTTAAAAATGATTTCACCTTTAGGAACTTCTGGATTTAAATATTTCTTCCAGTTGCCACTATATGATCTTGCTATAAAATAATTAACGTTCCCGTCCAAATCGAATGATGGAATAATTAAACGCCCTGCATATTGCCCCTTGGGGCAATAACCTATTTTCCAATAAAGAATGTCTCTCTTGTCTATCCGCCTTTTCTTCAAATAAGATTTTGCGCTGGTACTGGAAAGCGGCAATCCCTTATTAACAAGCGAAATAAATCCCGTTGGCAATCTTAATTTTGGAAGTATTTTCTTTTCTGGTTCATCAAAAAGATGATCCAGTTTGTCGTCCATTTCAGAAAAATCTGTAATATTGTTGAGTTTCTTCCACTCAAATAGCTGTTGGACATTGCCATATTTTTTAAAAAGGTATAAAAGCGAATTGCCGGATGTGTCACACACCCAACATTTAAATTTATTTTTCTTTAAATTTATTGATAATTTCTTTTTGTAGTGATCGCAAAAAGGACAGTGAAATATATATTCATCACCCGACAAATAATAAGAGCCCAACACCTCTTTTAAAATTTGTACTTTGCTCATGTGATAAGAATACCACACTACAGCGCCGGCGTCAAGTCTATTCCGAGAAGGCGCCTTGCACGGCGTCGGCTAAATCAATTTCACAAATTTTTTCAGAAATTGTCTTAGTTATTTTTTGCATAAATTCTGTATTGAACAAATAGCTGTGCAACAAATTACGAATCATTTTTTCTAATGAGTCGCCGAGCATCTGATCAAGTGTATCCGGCCTTACTCCGAGTTGTTTTCGCAAAGAAAGACCAATGATGCGCGAAGTCTTACTAATAACTTTTGCAAGTAGATGTTCGGTAAGTGCCTTTTGCAAAATTTCAGCAATTTTTTCGCAGTCGCCGGCGATGGCGGCTTGCCAGTCATCCATAGTCATATTGCTAATTGCAAATTTAATAGTGCCAGCAAGAAGACCATCGGTTCTAATATCAAAAGCTCCAGCTATTTTTTCTATAACAAATTCAATTACTGACTCTTTTGCCGCACCAGACAAGCCACCAGTAAGGCCCATAAAACCCTTACCTAAACCGCTGAGAGTGTCTAAAATATCCTCATTAATTTGTTGTTTAGAATAATCAAGCTCTTTTAATTCTTTAATTCTTCTTCCAAGAACAACTAAAGCAATTTCGCCGTGAACTTCTTCTTGTAATATTTGTTTTAATTCTATAGAACTTACCTGCATGGACATGAACCTCTTCGTTGTAATTAGTTTTTGAAACAGGAAAGTGCTAAAATAATACTGTCCGAACGATCATACGTTCCTGGCTTTGGATTGCCAGCTTTTGTTAATTCATATTCAAAATTTGGAATAGTCTTATTAACATATTCTAAAACAACTTCTTTTGCTTTTGTTCCTCGCGGCACTTTAATTCCTGCTTGTTTGCGAGCAGTCGTAGCTGCAATATATTCTGGTTCCAAGCCCAACACATCATAACACATCCAACTTACAGCACCATTAAACTTTGAAAGAGTTGTTAATGTCTTTGCCGATGAAAATCCAGCCCTAAACATTTGTAGCGACTGTTCAATTACAATTTTTGTAATTGGAAAATCTTGTCTTACCTCTGCTAAGTTTCTTTTTATAAAATTTGCCTTATCAAAGAAGTTTTTTAATTTACGAGTATCCCACGCTTTACAATAAACAATATTGCCTTTATCATCTATTATGGTTGCTCCGGTAATGCTGGTTGAAATATCTAGTCCAAGTATCATAAATCTAATTTTAGCTTAAATGTATAATCTCTTTCATTAATTTTCGAACTGGGTTTGCCAATTTAGCGACTGCAACAAGTTCTTTATTTTCGTTATATACACCAATTTTAGAAATAAATGTCTGAGGCTGATAAGAAGATGAGTCTCCTAAAAATGAACTAGAAATAGTATTTTTAATTTTTATTTCTTCATTTTCTTTGTATGAGAGAGAGCCCGTTTGTTTGACGAAATTTTTTACATATGCATCGGGCCCCATAGTATGTGTTTGTAAAGAGGCTCTTTCAATAAACGTTGGATTATTGCTCCAATTTAATTCATTTTTGGATGCGTGTGCCATCATTGTAATGGTTGGTATATATGTTGTGCCTTTAAATTCTATAGAATAAGAAGATGAAGCTGGTGCATAACTTGAAGAATCCGGATCTACAGATGATGTAATATAAGATTGATAAGCTCCAAAATGTGCCCAAGAGGATGCGGTTTGATAACTTGCACTTAGTGGGTGGGGGTGCATCTCGGCGACAGACGTTTCTCCACGAGAACCAGTCGGACACAAGTATCCGTCTTGTAAATCCCCAGACAGCAATTCATGACTTGCAGTAATCAGCATTATACCTTCATTATAAAGAACAGTTCCAATCACGCTACCAGTTGTTGTTGTATCGCCATTTGTTCTAAAAGTCTCAATAAGTTCGCCGTTTTCTCTTGTGTCTTGGGCTCTAGCAAGCAAAGTGCCGGTATAATAAAATTTCAAATCGACACTACCTTTTTTGATTGCCTCGCCATACATTATTTTTGGAATTTCAATAATGTTTGTATATTTATTCCTTGGAAGCGATTCAGTAAAATTTGGGGTCTCAGTCTTGCCAGCGCTTGAAGTAAATGTGCCGCCGAGGGTGACACCCGCGGGGTCGTGGAAAGTGGAGCTATAGCCTGGAGGATCATACATGATTTTTGGCCATGTGCCGCCGATCAGCCCCTGCGCCTTGGCATCATCAGAACCTTTTTTAAACCCCCTCACCGGAGGCACGCCGCCTGATACTAAAATATATTTATGAAAATCAAAATATGGACTCTGGCGCTTATAAGAATCATAATTACTTTGAAGTGCCATTAATTTGTTTACTATACTAGCTGTTGCCATTGCCCAATAGCCATGGGCGCGATCACCGGTGGTTGTCGGCGATGGCAGCTGCGGCTGACCAAAGCCTTCCAACCCAGGATATCCGATTTTGCTATTACGCTCTTCACCATATAAGGGCCCAGCAGCAACCAACAAAGATCTTTTTACTGAAGCTGTAAGGTGTGTATAATTTATATACAATTTTGTGTTCGCGCCTTCATCTTTGTAATTTTTATATGCCGACTTTTCGCCGCCGGCTCCTTTTGCATTAAAACCTTGTTTGGGCGCGCCGAGGCCGCTTCCCTTAACAACGTAGCCCCTTATCAAAGAAATTGGATAATTTGGCGCGCTTGTTGCAGTACTGCGGTCTACATTTAATTCATATAAAGAAACAGATCCACTAAGCAAATTGTACCCGCGGGAGGGCACATTATTTATATACATATTATTAAGATACATCGTAATAGTATATTTCGGATGAGCTTTAACAGTGTTGTGAAAGATGTCATTTTTTTTAAATTTAAATTGTGGCATAATGTTGTCCTACTAATTAAAAATCAAAACGTATCTTAAAAGCGTGTTCGGTGTTCTTGTCTTTTTTTACTGGCATTTCTAATTTTGATACCGCCATAAGTTCATTATCTAAAGAATATAAACCAACAGTGGTTATAAAAGTAATGGGCGTGGTTTTCTCTTTTTCTTTTGCCGTCGTGGTGGCGTTGCGATCCGAATCTCTAACTATTATTGCACTAGCAGATAAATATGTCGGATTTGTACTATAGTTGAATTCGTTTTTATTTACTTTGCAAGTGTAAAACAACGAATTTAATTCAGTTATATTGTTAAATTGTATATTCTGAACTCTGTGTCTAAAGTGATCGGCAACTTGATTAACAGTACCAGAAACCACTGCTTGTTCGATATCCCACCAACCACCAACCGATGATGTTACGCCAGACAAAGAGCTTGTCATAAATTGCGCGTGGGCGCGCCCATCGAAGGCGCCATTTGCTAAATCAGAAACCCGAGAAGCCAAAAGTGAAGTTCTACTAAGATCAGGAATAGACGACGACAACTGCAATACAACAACACCAGCTTGATAATAAATTAAGCCCACTGCGTTCGCGTCGGCTGCGGATCCTTTATAAAGAATTCCATAATCGCCTGCTGGCGAATCAGTTTTATATGTTTTTAATGCACCATAGTCCGAAATAGTTGTTACTTCATCTGTTGGTGCCGCGGTTTTGCCGTTCACAACATAAAAGTTTGACGCTGTACCAAAATTTAATTCAAAGCTGCCCCTTGCGATTTCATCCTTTACTAAATCTCTGGAAAAGTTTAAAAACACACAAGAATGAACCTTTTGGCTGCTCGTTGCCTCAAGGGTGCCCAAAAGATCGAAAGGTCGAATTGCACCAGTGTGATCGTGTCCTACCAACATCGATGCCATTTGAACATACATGTTGTATTTATCGTCCGATCCAGTTAAAATTTGCATCGCGCCAGGAAGATAACCGCCGGAACTACCAGTTGCAAAATCTCCGGCCGGCCAGACACCGACAGAAATGTCAAAAAGATGATTTGCAGAAGAACTTAAATGCGGAAAATCAAAAACCGATTCATACTTCCCGTGATTATATTGTTTTATTTGAAGTTCGGCAGAGCGGCTGATGGCAGCCCCGCCATAGGTGCCAGAAATAATGCTGCCAGTAATAAAAACTGCCTCATATTGCCGAGTTTTACGTGTTTGTAAATCAGAAGGCTGTAGTGTTTTTCTGAATACTGCCATAAAAATCCCACCGATTAATAGTCCAAACGAACTCTGATCGTGAAATCGGTAGTATTATCCTTCTTAAGTGCTTCGCTTAATTTTGCTACTGCCATAAGCTCACCATCATTAGAATATAAGCCAACTGTGGTGGGATAAGACAAGGGCGCATTAAATTTGTTCCCGTCTTTAATTCTGATTTCACTTCCAGATAAATATGTTGGATTTGAACTATAATTAAATTCGCTAGCGCCTGCCCTACAGAAATAAATTGTAGAATTTAAATCAGTTGTATTTTTAAATTCAACATTTCTGAGCCTATGTCTAACTCCATCTGCAATTTGCTCAACAGTTCCGGAAACCATTGCCTGTTCGATATCCCAATAGCCGCCGAGGGCCGATGTTACACCGGACGTAGAACTTGTTAAGATTCCCTGATGATCGTCGGTGCCATAAGCGCCGGCTTGCAGGCGAGATTGAAAAAGTTTGACTCGACTAAGATCTCTGATGCCCGCCGTTAATTGCAATACAGCAATGCCCGCCTCATAATAAAGGTGGCCGACAGCATTAGCATCTGCTTTTGAGCCTTTATACAAAATGCTATATTCGCCGGCAGGGGAATTAGTTTTATACGTAGTTTTAGCGCCATAATCTGAAATTTCTGCCAATTCGCTATCAGTCGCCGCGCCGTATGGAGTATGAAAACCAGAAGATCCCTCTGTTGCATACGCTGAAGAAATTGAAGAAGTGCCCAACGTCATCGTAAAACTGCCTCTTTCAATTTCATCTTTAACCAAAAGTCTTGAAAAATTAAAAAATATACAAGAATGAATCTTTTGACTAGCGGTTGCTTCGTTGTCACCTAAAAGATCAAAAGGTCGAATGGCGCCGGTGTGATCGTGCCCAACTAATATTGATGCCATTTGATCATACATATTGTATTTGTTATCTGATCCGGTTAAAATTTGCATAGTCCCTTCAACGTAGCCGCCGCTAGAACCAGTTGCGAAATCTCCGTCTCTCCACGCCCCAACGGCAATATCAAAAAGATGATTCGCAGAAGAACTTAAATGTGGATAGTCAAAAACTGACTCAAACTTTCCATGTGAATATTTCTTCACATGCAGTTCACTTGCAAGCGCGACGGCGTTGCCGCCATACGTGCCAGAAACAAGACTTCCTGTAAGCGGAATCATTTCATGTAGCCGAGTCTTAATTACCTTTCTATCATCTGCTGTTAATTGTTTAAAAGTTGTAGCCATCAATCTTTACCCTATGTATCATTTTCTCTAACAAATCTAATTGGTATATCAATACTAATGCCAGTTTTATTTCCAACAACCCGAATGGTGCTATCAATATATCTAGCAGTTTCATCTCCTAGTGGCGCTGTCGTAATATTAGTGCCGGCATAGAAACTAGCCAAAGTCGAGCCTAATTGCTTGAACAGCGAATTATTATTATTAAGATTGTCCGAACAACGAATGCCAAATTTAAATCTTAATCCGCGAGAGCCGGCAACAACTGAAGCGTTTTCTTGATTACTTGGATAGCCAAAATAAAAGGGGCTATCTGTTAAATAATAAGTTGCAATATGATCATCATCAACAAATGCCGGCACTGCATCACCGCCGGCGACAGTTTCGCCACCAACAGTGCTAGCTGGAGTAACAATTGTAGCTAAACGACTATCTATTTGCACAATAAATTGAGTTTCATTTAGATCTTCAGATATTGGTTTATCCCAGCCCGTTTCATTTGCTAATCTGTCCAACCCCTGATCAAGGGGGATAAGCTGAGTATGTTGAGACGCAAGCGCAGCCGATCTGCCATCGATAAATCCTTGTATTAAAGAAGAGTATGCGTCAAATACATTTTTTGTACAAACAATTACGTATTTGTTTGCGTTGGCTCCCGTGTCAACTGCCAACGGCTTGCCAAAGTCTGCTCCCGCATCTGCCGAATTTGTATTAATTTTAACAACTGGCAAATATAAATGATCGTCTTGTGGCAAAGTCATTAATTTATGCTTGAGGCCACCGCCGCCAGTTATTGCCTCTAATACCGGGGTCTGCATAATATCTAAATCATAATACGCTGTACCCTGAGAGTGATCGGGGTTGTAAAGTCCATAATTTATTTCATCGTCGCCCAAAGAAAAGCCGGCAATATTAAATGAGCCGTCGCCCTTCGCTAATCTTTTCCTACCAGCGGTTGTAAGCACTGCATCTAAAGTAATGCTACCTTCATTGTCCAAAAAAGCCATTTTTCACTTTCTCCTTTCGCCTATATAAATAGTGTAAAAAATAAATTAATTTTATTTAAGTATTTATTATGTTTCACGATTATATTCCACCAAAACCTTAATTATTCCATCTTTGAGTTTTTTACATTATCATTGGTTTTTCTTTGACTTGAATTTTTGGACGCGATCATATCCCAACAAAACCTTAATTGTTCCATCTTTGAGTTTTTTTATAGTATTTTGTTTTGCCTGTTTTAATTCTCTTGGCTCTCCTGACGCGTCGAGGACGCCACCTTTGGTACTGGGTAAAGTAGCGGATCCGTCGTGCACCGTTTTTCTAAAATATACATTAATATCTATTTGTCTTTGAGTCTTTTTCGAAGTTATTCTAAATTTAAATTTTGGTTTTCGATCAGTGTCTGAACTCTTTGCATCTTTTTCTATAAAAGTTGGATCTTCTTCAAACCCTAGATCGCCGGACGCGAAGCCGGACGCCGTGCTTGTTGATTTTTTATCTTTATTGGGGGCTGCTTGCAATAATGCTGGCTTTATTTTTATTCTTCGTTTAAATTCAACTGTCTTTGCTCGCGTATCTGGCTTTTTTAATTCTATTATTTCTGTAAATAAAGTAATTTTACCGTCTTGTTCAATAAGCTCAACTCCATATACTGCAGTTGGTAAAGATTTTAAATCCATGTGTTTTGGATCAGCCAAAGCTTTAAACATATAATAATATTTTCTATTTGTCTCTAGAGTATCGCCAAACACTTCATTCGCATGCACAGGAACGCCATCTGTGGCGACAATGCCGGCGGTCCGCGCTTGAACTTCCAAATAAGACTCGCCAAACTCTTCATAACTTATTGGTGCCGGCTGATGTTTAGTTTTGCTAATTCGATATACTATAAACCTATTAATTGGCAGTTTATTATTAAACAACATAAAGTCGGCTTCCTGTGGCGCCTGTGGGTAGAGTTCTTTTACTTTTGTTCGAAAATCTACATTATTCCGAAGTCCTATAATTGCATTTGCAAATTCTTTTTTCTCATACTCTGTTTCAATACGATATATATGTTCACCGAAATCACTACTCAACAACACTATAATCCCCGTGGACGATTTAGAAGTATGGTTTATAATTTCAACTCGGGGTTGAAGCGGATGAGAAGGCCAAGCTAAAGTCGAAACCTCTGGAACTCTTTCTAAAATTGGAACTTCAAAAAGACCCACCACTGGCTTTTGTGTTACATCTGCCGATATACTGTATGACTCAACATATTTCAAACTAAATTTAAGATTGCAATATTTTAACTTGCCACCAGGGGTTGCAGCCAAACCCGAATTCCATGCGTGTATCGGCAGTTGACTCAAAAATGTTTTATTTTTGTTATCTTTGCTATCACCAACTGATGCGTACCAATGTGCGCTTTTTAAATCTCTTGGTTGGGCGAGTGCGCTGCCGGCCGGGCTGAAACGGCTTAAAGCCTCTCTAGAATCTTGTAAACCAAGTTGGGCGTTTTTGCCCGTGACGGTATTCCAGTTTTCTTTCAAGTTTGGATTATTATATTTATATTTTGTGCCATATACCAAAACAATCGCATGTAAATCATAATAATATTTTTTTCCTAACTCTACTTGAGTGTCAAAAAATTCAATAAGCTTTGCTTTGCCGCCATCCTCAGTAACGGGGAAAAAGTAAATTTCTTGTTCTCCCTCTGACTTGTATACATCTGTAACCGTTGTGGCACCGAGATCGGCTACAGTCATTTCACGACTTTTTGTTGGAGCGTTTTTTGATTTTATAACCTTATATGCCACAATTTCGTGATTAGCCAATTGGCCGTTCATTATATGAGAATAATCTCTAAACCATTCTTTTGAAAGGTTCTTGTCTACTTTTTTATTAATATGAGCCAGTATATCTAAATTTGTTGAAAAGTTTTTAGCGTTGGTGGCAGTAAAAAATTCTTTATCCCAAACGCCTTTTTCTACCAACATTTTTGTAGTCTTAAGCTTTTCTGGATATTGTTTTATTACATGCTGATATATATCGCCGCCGTCGTTTTCAACAATGAGCGCATCATGTTTTCTAACATCGGCAACAGCGCTGTCCGAATCTTTCGCATGTGCAGCCATTAACACTGCTTGTGTAATGCCTATTTCTTTTGCGGCTTTCTTCCAGTCCGTTGATACGGGAGTTTCGTATACCAACTTTGATGCAACATCTCGCATATCAAAGAATATTCGATTATAATGAGAAGTATATTCTTCAACATGTCCTTTGTTAACTGTATCTAATGCACCCGGGCCCATTGTAATTTTCGAACGGGGGAATTTAGGAAGATCCTTCCCCGGTGCGGTGCCATAATTGGGCCCTTCTTCACCAACAAAATTCATACCAACCGTTTTACCGTAAGTGCCATTATAAATAAATTCTATTTTTTCATCAGATATATCAACAGGGCTTTCTAAAGAGCTTTCGTATTTAACAAATTGAGAAGCAACATTTATTTCTCTATTAATTTTTAAAATGTCTTCTAAATTATTGGCGTATATTTGCATATCAAAATTAAAATCGTAGAACCACCCATCTTCGCCAAAGTCGTCGCCTTGTTCCATAGAATTAACAATGTCGCGCAAGTGTTTATATGGATATGGCGGCTGATAAAGTACAAGAGTTGGAGAATGCTGCTGATTCATATGTTCAAGAGCTACCAACTTGCCAGTTTCAGGGTCACTATAGTTGTCGGCGGCCGGCTTGAAAAAGGGCAGCCGGTCGACGATTGATGCGCTGCACAAAATAGGACTTGGGCATTCGATATCAGAAGGCTTGGCGCGCATGATTCCTAATTTGCCCGTTGATTTATTCCAAGGCAAGGCATAACGAGCTTCTGCCTTCTGCTCTGCAGAAAGGTTGGGGCTAATGTAGACGCCCGTTTCATTTTTTCCAGGGGCCCCAATTTTATAATCTATATAACGACGACTAATGATTTTGTGATATGTGTCCATTTGGTTGATGCCCGAAGCTAATTTTTTCCAGTGTGATGCATCAATCATTTCTCCTACAGCGCCTTTCTTTACAAAATCAGTCATCCACTCCGAATCGTCTGTATTAAAAGCTCCCCAAACAGTGCGATCAAAAGAATCTCCTGTAACTAATTTTAAAACATATTTAGGGCCGAGCTTAGCTTTTGGCCCGCTAAGTCCACCGACTGCTTCAATCCACATGTGGCCCGTCTTAGACGACATACCCCTGCTAGCCAAAGGAACTGGATAAGGTGCAAAAAATTCTCCTGAATAGTCGTAACCAACGCTAATATTATTTATAGAAACTTTAAACTGCTTATTGCCACCCTTTGCGCGGACTATTGGTAGCCAGTCTTTACATGATTTATTTGAAACTGTTTTGTTAAGAAGCTGATCTTTATATTCATTTTTTGACCAATGAGGGTTGCGCAAGATCTTCTTTTCGGGTAACGGGTTGTTGGGCGCGGTCGGATCATAGAGACCTCCGTAGGGATCCCGGCAAACGGGAGTTCTATAAGTAGTTGTCGCAGGGCCTCCTGTGCCTGGATATGTATAACCAGTGTTCGGGTCTGCTAAGACGTGTGTGTAACCAGTGCCATTCGGCATTGTAGCTCTACTGACTGCTTCAATTGCAGCAAGATCTTTTGTCTCTTCAACTGTCAGCCCCCCCACGAGTTGGCCCTGGGCATATCCCGTCTTATTAAAATCATCACCCAGATGACTAAAATTCTTTAATAAATAATCATTTATTTTTGCAATCGAATAAGTTTCTTCAATTTTCTTTGGATCTACAATATCTGAAACGATGTGTTGCCTGATATTATAATCATATTTAAATTCTATTTTTGGCTGTTCGCCCTTTCCTTTTTTAACTCTTTGCCATATACTATTTGTATACTTTCTAAACAAATCTCTCAAAGTCGAAGTCCGCGGAAAGCCAGTTTGTCGCCTAGGAACGCCAAGCGTTGGATCGCTAAAAGAAGCTTTTGCTAACCCATAACTAGGATATTTATTATGGCCATCATGAGATGCAAACGCATGATCAAGGAAAACATAAGTACGCTTACCAGGGAAGTTTAATTTCTTGGGGGGTTTTATAATCCAATTTCCTCGTTGCTTTTCGCTAATTTTGCCAAAAGCTGCTTTTACAACCTCGATCTCCTTGGTGTGAAGGCAGCGGCCGGGCTTACCCTTCGCTGGCTTGCCATCGACGCCTCCGACACACTTCATGCCCTCCTTTCCCGGGATCACACAATCTTCATCTGCAAAACATACGGCGCCTTCCCAATATTCAAGTGTCGGCTTGTTAAATTTAAAATTCGGATCATTCGGATCTTGTGATGCCACAAAGTCCCATGCCTCTTGGTACTTTAAGAGACAATCATAATGAAGCACAGCAAGCTTTTCTTTTAGGGCGGTCGAATCATCACGGATTTTGGCGCCAAGCTTTAAAGCTTCATCTTTGGTTTTAGCGCCGGCTGCGAAACCGAATTTAGTTGTAACACTCTGAAAAGCGCCGTTTGGATTAAAAACATCTGCTTTGCCCTCTTTTGTCCAAAAATCTGGACACATACACATACTAACATCCTCTCCATCTTTGTCTTTATTATAGGCATTACATTTGAGAGCATTTTTATTCTTTGGTAACTCATCACAATTAGAAGCAATCTCTGGGCTCTTAGGGAGAAGCGCATCGCCAGACCATGGTGCTTCGCAGGGTTCGCCAAAATATGCTTTGGCAGTTGTGACATTGTGACATTTGCCATTAAAACATTTTATTTCTGGCCAGCCTTTCTTGCCGTCGCTGCATGCATAATCCGGATGGCCGGTGCAGTCAGCACCCAGCTTTAAATATCCTGCTGCCGATTTTGGCACACACACATCGGTTTGGACACCTTTCTGTCCATAACCAGTTTTCTTCTGGCCGCCCTTGGGATCGTATTCTATTTTGGCGCCGCCGACTGGTGCGCAGATAGTGCCTTTTTTACATTTAAACTTTGACTTGGTTTTGGTTGGCGTACCGTCTTCGTTTTTCCAGCTATTTATCTTTTTGCCTATACACTGTACATTTGCAGCTTTAGAGTTAGGCTCCTGGGGCTTAAAATCTTTGATCATCTGCGCGATGTTGGTGCAAGTCCATTGCAGTCTCCAGTTTACTGCATTATCATCCGGGTCATTTACATATGTGCTAGGTAGGCATTTTGCGTTCTCTTGTAATCCTTCGTGAGTACAGTGCCGCACATAAACGATAGCGTCGTACTTACTGAGATACGACTTCTGCTTAAATCGGATCGCAGCTTCGGCGCCGGCACCGATCTTCTCTTCGATAAGAACAACAGGCGCGTTTAAATCTGGCACTCCAATTATGGTGTTGTTGGTCGCGTCGTATTTATATGCGCCCCAATACAACTGATCTATGGCTTTGTTATACTTTGCGGAGAGGGAGCCGCAACTAGGTACGGCGGCGAAGGGCTGGTTGGTGGCAAGACTGTAGTGAACGTTGCCTTTTTTCAGAGCTTCCTTGTCTGCGACGACACCGGTGATGCCTTTCGGGGGATTTGATTGTTTTTGCCCATCACTAGGTTTAAGGGTGCCCTTAAATTTACTCCAATCTGCTGCCATCCAATCGAAACGTGTGAATTGGTCTTCCGGGCCAGCAGGCTTTATATTCGTCTCAAATCCGCCTTGGCCAATATAAAATTTATTAGTATCATCTCTCCACAACCAACGGTCGGCGACGTCCGAATTTAGGCCTTTGTTGGCGAAAATGTTGCCGCCGCCAAGGGGAACAAACCAAGTTCCAACTATTTTTCCTTTGCATGTGCTGGGCCTAACCAGACTAAGGGGAGGTGAAGCAGAGCAAACGATAGGCTTGGGTGGCGTAAGTGGTTTAGCCTTCGGAATGCAATACCAGTACTGCCCATGGGCATGCCCGCCGCAGACAGGTTTGTCCCAAGGGCAGTCCGAGTGATGACTGCATTTTTTAAGCCCCAGTGGTTTATAGCATTTTTTATACTTATCGCCGCCTTGCTTTTCACATTGCTCATCGAGGGCGCACTTCTTCGGATCAGGACACTGATCTGCGGGTTTTACCGGGGGTGGGAGGAGGCTGCCGCCATCGGGTACCCACTTGGCTGGTCTAATTGAACTAAGAGGCTTTTTATCAAAAAATCCCCAATATAAAGATTTTACATCTCTGCCGGCAGGCTCTTCTTCCCTTGTCCAGGGATCGTACGCGGGCCCTTTTTCGAACAGGCCGGGCCATGCGATCGGGTAGCCCGGGTGGCCCTGAACTCCCCACACATACACCCTTCCTTTCCCATCTTTTTTTTCAAGAAAAAAATGAATTGCATCATTAGTGTGTTTGCTATGTTGATCACCAGTCCCGTCAGAGCTAGCTTTGTTGGGCCATGCGTCGTCTTGCCAATAATAGGCACCTTGTATGCCGGCGAGGACGAAGGCCGGTGCCATTTTTTCAGCATTGTTCTTTGGCCAACTTGGATTTGGGTACCCAGTTTTATTTGGCTTTCGACCATTCGGGAAAACAGAGACACTGGGGCCGGATTGAGCAGCATTGACTCCGTGAATGACTTCGGTATCGCCATCATTTCCTAAATTAAATCCCCAATATTGATACTTTTTAAAAAAGTATACTTGCCATTTTTTGCGCAAGAAGGCCGGCTCGGCGGGCATTAATACTGCCACGGTGGCATTTATAGACTCCTTTGCCTTAGTCAATCTAAGGCCGGCGTTGTACAACGAAAAGAAAGGGTTGTCAATCTTGTCGCCCTTGGCGTTGCCCATGTAATTACGAAGTACTTTGCCCTTTGACTCGCCCCACTTCCCATAGTAGACTGCGCCCTGGCCATCAATAGCAGTCCACTGGTAGTTGTTAGTATCCTTGCTTGACCAAAATAAAAAAGTTAAACCAGAATATATCGGATTCCCAACGTTTTTGGGCCATAAAAATGCAGCATCTAAATTATAATAAGTGTCGCCGCCGTCCTTTTCAGCGATGCATCCGCCACCGTCTCCGTTATAAATGCCGCCGCAGAGATCTGCAAGTTGGATGTGCCCATCGACAAAATCTTTATTATAGTCCCAGTTCCACACGGTTCCGCTTTTGCCTTTTTTAAAATAATATAGTTCACCGGAGCGCTCGTAGCCGAACTGAAACTTTGGTCTATTTCCAATTGCAAAAACTGCCATTTTTTATCCCTGCACAATAAAAAAGTATTTATTTATTATGTCCTCTGTACTTTTAAAACGAGCCAACACAGTAGCATTTGGTATTTCGCTTGCACTTTTTAAAGTGATCCATTTTTCTATTCTAATAGATTTTTTGGCTTTTAAAGAGCCGGCATTATAATTAGCCAAATATTCAATTTCGTAATTTTTTTCGCTTTCCGCCACAACAATTTCTTTAGTTGACATTTTTTTAATTCCAAAAAATTCTAAATCTTTATATAGTTTAGCAGCGCCAATAGATAATTTTTTTGATGTAAAATCATCATATTTATCTTCTGACTCATCAAATGCACCAATTGTTTTAATAATTTGAACTGGATCGTACCTAAATTGCCGGCCGGGCAAAGTGCGGCCCTGAATTCCCAACCCCAGATTTATTTTCTTTATTCCCGACGCTTTGCTGCTTTTCGCACTAATGGTCAGGCCGTCCCCAACAAATTGATCTGCAAAATTAATAGCAAACGGCATATCTGAAAGTTGCTCATTTGATTCATTATTTACAACAACTCTTTCAACTGTTGTGTTTATTGTTGGAAAGGTAAAATGCACATTCATGGCGCGGGACGAAATCCTTGCGCCGTTGTCTTCAAAGCGCGATTGATATGCGCCACTACTTCCAGTAAGCGGCATCAACGTGGTGCGCGCTTTGTAGCTTCGCACCCTAGAGTGTATTCCGGCAATTGAACCTTGAATCAATTCTACTGTTTTATTGCACTGTTCGCGCGAAAGACTAGCGTTAGAAGCTACGTGCGTATCCAAAAAACTAAATTTGTCGGGATCTCGATCAGCCGCAGATGATGCAGCCAACCTTTCTTGATGTTTTTGAATTGCTGATATATCAAGCTCTTGCTCGCGAGGAAGAAGCGACAAATCAGGAAGCACGGATGACACTTGTGCCAAGTGCGCTTCAGCATGCGAAATCGTTGGATCAATAATAATCATATGTACAGAATATCTATAATGTCCTTTTCTGGCCGTTTCATCAATTCCGCCATAATATACAAGCCCATCTCCATTTTCTACTTGTAACTTAAATGAGGAAACAGGAATAATTTTTGTTTCTACTATATCAGTGTCTGGAAATTTTTCTCTAGCTCTGGTGATTTCGACATGTTTAACAGAGGCAAAATAATTAGATTCTGTAAGCATTTCTGGAAATGCAACGCGATCCATTAAAAAATTCTGTAAATCAAATGAAAACACATATCGCAAATTTTGCCGAGTATCATAACAATAATAAAATTTGGAAAATTTCTGCTGCTCTTGTTTCCCCACAAGAAACTCTACATTTTCTTTGGTTGGCAAAGCTATATTAACTTGCTTTTCTGCTTCTTTATATCTGTGATCGAAAGTTAAAGTGGGAACTAAAAGCTGCTCTCTGTAAACAACATTAAGTTTAAAAATTGTATACAGCCCTTCAGAAAAGAAAACTAAAAAAATACACAAATGTTCATTCGCCGCAAAGTTATCAAATCTAATTAAATTCTCCCCCTGCCTTGGATTAAGATCAATAATTTTTGCAGTTGTGTCGCCGTGTCTAATGAATCTATCATATATTGCCACTTCAGTTGGAAAAAATATATTGGGGGCGGCGCGTAGCTCATCTTCTGTAGTTTCGTCACTAAATTTTTCATCAGTAGAGGCTACAATTCTCATAAACATATTCTCTTCTTGGGGAATATCTGCCAAAAACTTTATACTAACAGAGTTGCTTTCGACGGCAATCTTTTCAATGTTAATGGGTGGATAAAAATCTCCATGTTCAGAAAAAACAAAACTGCCGCCGAGTTCGACAAGATTAGAATTGAACGCCTCCAGTTCATTCTCAGCAGGATGAGGATCTACGGCTACTTTAAATGGATTTATTCTTCCTCTCATAAATTATTCTCCACTAATAACTCCCGCCGCCACCGTTCTTGGTCGATCCGCCGGTGATCAGAGGCGTACCGCCTGCTGGTGGCTTGCCGGCCGGGGGTGGCGCGGCAGGGCCCGCAACCGGGCCGCACTCTGGCTCTACCCCTGTGTCAGACGCGTCGTCAAGAAGGCTTATATCATCAACAAACTTAATCGTTTCATCAGTTGCAGAATCTTGATCAAATGAAAGATCAAAATAATAACCTACAATATCTTTATTATGCTCTGTGTCAGAAAAATATTTTGGAGTTATATCAGTAATTGTATCTGCTTTTTTACCCGCCGAACCGTATTTCCGCGGCGAATACTCATATTGAAAAACCTCTAATATAAAATTGTCCCCAGTATTATCAACATTGTGTTCTTTAATGTCTAAGTAAATATCATCCGAAGATCTTTTTAGCGTTAGTAAAACCTCGGCGCCAACATCTTTAGCTAACGGTACCGCTGGCAAGCCGGCCATCAGCGAGGCATGTTCTTGATCCCACAAAATTTTCTTTCGATCTTCGGGTTTGATGCTATCCCAAAGATTACGATACCCCTGCGGTAAATAATCTTTTATATCATAAACAATTACATCATAATCACAAAAAACATCTATTTGTGGAATTACGCCCAATGAAGCTGATTGCTGCAGCATTTTAGCATCTGTAATATCCGTAGGGGGCGAAGCACTTAGCTCTAGTGGCACAAATCTAATAAGTCCGCTGTCTCGCGGTGGGTGTGATCCTGAAATATAGCCGCGCCGGTCGAGAATACTAACTTCCCATGCCGGCTTTTCCTGATCTAACACAGAAGATCTGCCTAAGATTTTAAATGGTCGCTTTATTCTTTTTTCTTTTGAAATATTTAAAGCGCCTTGAGCCTCTTCATAACCTGTTTGATTTTTTGAAAATATTGATGATTTAATTCTACTAACAACATTATGTTGTTGTCTTTCTGTGCTAGCTGTAACTATTTGACTATCATACTCAGGCATGCTCGATGTCGAAAAAGCATAATCGGAATCATAAACAATTTCATCATCATAAAATCCATAATAAGTTGGATTTAATTTACCAATGGCAAATAGTTCTCTTCCCCTTCTGGTAAGGATCAAATCAACTACTTCTTCTTTGGGATCTAAAAATGACATTAATTATCTCCTAATATCCACCGCCGCCGGCCATGCCGCCGCCGGCATCTTCGAAACCAGCAGGTGCAGCGCCACCGCCGCCGGCAGGTGCACCGCCACCAGCGGCCGGCGATGCGGCGCCACCACCACCGGCAGGTGCTCCGCCACCACCGGCAGGCGATGCGCCGCCAGGCAGCGTATGTATGTGCGGGCCGATGCCGCGGGCGCCATGTTGCTCCATACAATTTGGATAACAACGACTTTCTGCTTCCATTACAGCACCATTAACAATCTTGTGTTCGTGACAAATCATATCAGATTCTGGGCTGCACTTTTCATGTGCAGTACCATTGCCGTCAGAATCTACGTTAAACGTGTGGCTATGTCCAGCATCAATTGAAGTTTCCCTTGTTTCCAACTCTCTATTAAAAACAAAATCGACTTCCATTTTACCCAACTCTACCAAAGAAAAATAATCATATGGCCAATTAGCAGAAAAATCAT
>Ga0114908_1000696_pt1 | contig 18207 bp, 12 predicted proteins | sample MalvireepMed_s17_FD_87292 | JGI IMG/M metagenome (GOLD analysis project Ga0114908, IMG submission 87292) | Marine viral communities from the Global Malaspina Expedition - Malaspina viral metaG DeepMed_s17 | ecosystem: Environmental > Aquatic > Marine > Oceanic | place: Mediterranean Sea... | reverse complement strand
GTTTAACAGCTGGGCGTTGAAGGAAGCTTCTGCACCACGAACTTCAGCCGCTCCAACATTTGTTCGTCCATTGGTGTCATTTGAAAGTCGAGTAGTTGCTTGCATTTCTTCAAAATCGTAAGCAAATAAGTCGACGCTAGCACTCAAGCTCTCGTCGGTATAACGCAACCCCAGTTCAAATGAATCTACGGTTTCAGAGTCAAATGGCTCAGTCTCTTCTAAAGAGAATATTGATGTACCATCAAACCCCCCTGCTCTGTATCCGTTGCCAATAGAGGCAAAAATATTCAGGTTATCAGAAAGGTAGTATTGGGCGGTTAGCTTACCTGAGACATTATTGTCGTCAAAATCTCTGTCCCAAGAAAACAGGCCAGGGGAGTTGAATACTTCCTCATATATAGAAGTTCCCCAAGGGTCTAAGTCTTGGTTGTAGCCTGAAAACTTAGCAGTATCTTGAGTATAACGAACGCCCGCAGATAATTTCAGGTCGTTGTTTACAAACCAATCAACGTTGGCAAACGTAGCAAAGCTGTTTCGAGTCTGACTATACGGAGAAGTGTACTGGGAGCGAACTGCGAAGCTTGTCCAATCGCTTACGAAGTCCACCGAGTCGCTGACATAGAAGACACCTGCGATCCAATCAATGTCTCCTCCTTGACTATCACTGAAGCGAATTTCTAAAGAGGACTGGTCAAGTGTTTCATCAAATGCATATTTGTAGCGAGGAAATGAGGTTCCGTCACCATTTCCCCCCATATTACGCTCACTTTCTTGGTAGCCAAATAGCACGTTTACGTTCAAATCAGTGTCTATTTGATGAGCTAATTCTCCGTTTACACCTTCGATATCTATAGTGTGTCTATAGTACTCATCCGCGTAAAACGCATATGGGTCGTCGTTTTCGCCTGCATTTCTGCTTATACCAGAGCCTGTCTCATTTTCCAAAGCGATACGATCGTATTGAAGTGTGTCGCCATTATCAGAGCTCATAAAGTAGCGCAAAGTTAAGTCAGTATTGGCCTGGAAGGTATAAACCCCGGTTGCACGAAAGGCAAATAGGTCTTTATCACCAAACCCGTCTCGCTCTCCCGGATCGGTTACGGCCGGAATTACCCCCTCAAAACCTTCTGGCACATAACCAGCGAACAGGCCCGCGCCTTTGCCGTCCATGTAACCACCACCTTGTTCAAATTTCGTAGCGATACGTACCTTTAAATTATCAGAAACGCTTCCGCCAAATGCAGCTTCACCCTGCGTGTACTCGTAACTTCCATACTCTACGCTGGCATAGCCTTCGAATTCGTCTGTGGGACGCTTTGTGATGGCGTTAATGACTCCTGCTGTTGTATTACGTCCGTAAAGTGTTCCTTGAGGGCCCTTGAGGACTTCAATTCGCTCTAAGTCGAACAAAGGCATGCCAAGATAAGCATTAGACGTTTGGTAGATACCATCAACATGTAATGCGACAGAGGGGTTGCCATTTGGTTTGTAGTCATCAGCCCCACCAATACCACGAATTGTAATGAAACTATTGTTGGCTCCGCCAAATGCAGAGTTAATTGATATGCCCGGCAGTGCATCTACCAATCCTTTGAAATCAGTGACCCCCGCATCTTGAATCTGCTGTGTATTCAAGACAGAAACAGCCGCCGATACATCCATTAGGTTGGTGTCACGTTTTGTAGCTGAAACTACTATTTCGTCGATAGGTGCTCCATTGACAGCAGTGTCCTTTGGGGTAAGAGACATCTGGGGCCCACGTTTCTTTATTACAAACGCCCCATTCGTTTGCTTGACGGCCTCTAACCCAGAATTGAAAAGCAATTTTTCAAGCGCTTCATCTATTTCATAGTTCCCATTTAGCGCAGGAGCTTTAATATTATTGACCAGTCGCCCAGGTGCGATGATCACAATGCCCGACTTGAATGAAAGTTGGTTTAATGCCGATGCCAAAGGAGCTGGCTCAAGTTCAACGCTTATGCTTTCTTGGGCAGCCGCAATTGCAGCGGTATTTAGTGACAAAGCTGTACAAATGGAAAAAGCTAACAAGTGTTTCTTTACACAACGCGACGATGTCATTTTACATTCTCCGTTACGGTCAGTGGTTTACTGCCGATTGAGTTCAAATTAAGTGTGTTGCAGTCGACTGTCGTGAACAAAGAGGCAAAGAGAGGAAATCTTTTTCAAAACTATGTCAGGTTTCATAAAACCTTCATGAATGTAACTAAATTGTTTGCGGCACTTTTGCATTCAAAAAAGTACCGCTAACTGCTAATTTTCAGAATAGGTGAATGTAATTGTGCTGCTTGTTCTCACCATTTCCAGTGGATAAGCCGCAGGCAAAGAATCGAGCAATGTGTGAACATTGGAAGGGGTAACTATCGTGTTTATCGTAACAGCATCAGAACTAAAACCTTCAAGAGAGAGGGTCTGCTCTACATAAGGTTGTATTCGATACAAGAACTCTGTAATAGGGGTATTATTAAAAATAAGTTTATTGTCCATCCAAGCGAGTGTTTCTTTATCTGAGAAAGTCGTTATGCTCGTCATCGGTCCCCCAGTTAGTGGTGCAGAAACTCGTTCTCCTTGAGATAGGAACACAGGTGCTTCGCCTTTCCCTGAAACTTTAACACTGCCCTCCACAACACTTACTCGAGTGGTTTTTTTGAAGTTATTTACATCTACTTCAAATTCAGTGCCTGTAACTTCTACAGTATTAACACCACTATTTACTATGAAAGGTTTATTGGTCATCGAGACTACATCAAAAAATGCTCTTCCTTGACTCAGTTCAATAGAACGGGTTGTATCTAGCTCCGTATACGAAACACTACTTGTAGGACCAAGAGTGAGTTTGCTGCCATCAGGCAACGTAATATTCTTTATCTGTGCTGTTGTCGTAGAGTAAGCAAAGACTTGGCTGGGTTGAGAAAATGATTGGTCCTGTTTATTTAGCAGAGTAATAACTGTAATAACTAAAGTCGCAGCGAACGCTACGAGCGCACCAACTTTCTTGTACAGGTCTTTATATTTGAGTTGGGTTGATTTGCCTGTTTCTAGTGTTGAATTTCTTTCGGTCTCATATGCAATAATGTCATCAGTAAAACCTGTTTTATCCCACATTTTAGCAATAGCTTTAAACGCGTTGCGATGACGTAGGGAATGGGTGTACCACTTGGTAAATGCTTCCTGATACTGATGTGCTAAGTCTTCATCGTTCATTAAAATAAACCAATGAATGGCTTGTTCATTGATAGACTTTCCAGCATTAAGATGGGTGACGTTTGAATTCTGTTTCACGTTCAATCTCTTTGTTCGTTTTTCCCTAAGGCACAATCAATCATTTGCATCTACTGAGCTTGCGAGGATAACCAGTGCACTGTTAAGTTGCCGACATACATCGGCTATACTCCATCCAGTATCGTCAGAAATCTGTTGATAGGTTTTGCCTTCAAGTCGGCTTGCACTTACGATGTATTTTTGCTTTTCTGACAAAGTGCAAAACAAAGCCCCTAGTTGCTGCAAAGCTTGCTGTGAATGCAAAATTTTATCGGGCTCAGATAGTGACAGTAACTCTGATTCAAACGACTCGTCGTTACCGGGTACAACGTTCGCAATCCATCTATCTGATTTCAAAGAACGCAGTGTCAGGTTAATTGAAATCTTGTATAGAAACGCCTTAGGGTTTTCAATATGCTCGCGAGATTTCATCTTTGCCAGCTGGTAAAACGCGTCTTGCGCTACATCCTCAGGGTCTGGAGGACCTGAACCAAACGTTTTTCTTAAGAAAGCGCATAATCCCTCCCAATGCATATGATAAAACGAAGAAAAATCTGACTTTTTAGTGGGCACTTTCGCCTTTGGCAATCCTTTGCGAAGGGAGGCTATTTCATTTTCTTGTTCACCAACAAAACCAACAGCGTGTACTTTAGATAACGTATTCACATTAATCCCAAACAAATATCTTTCGAAAAGCGGTGTATTTTGGAAAGGAGACTATGTTAATTACTAATTATTACAGAATTAGTGTATGCGCCTAGACAAGCAAACAGTATGTTATTTGAGAGCGTTCAAATGTCGCTGGAAGATAGATAAATAAAACACTACTAACGCTCGCTATATGGAGAAATTGTTTAGTTAGCGCAGTCGGAATCTGAACGTTCCGACTTCATATGCTTACACCAAGCTTGAACCGATTCAAACCTTCACAAGTAGAAAATATAAAGTTTGTTCGCATTACACAGGGTTTCAACTTTCCTGTCAGTGAAAAGGGATTTGCTATGAAAGGCCAAGTAAACAACTCCACCATTCTTCTTCCTGTATTTCTCCCCGCCGTCGTCATTATTTTGCTTCTGGTGATCGGAACCATCAGCAATCCCGAACTTGCCGGCGAGGCCTTCGACAATACATTGGCATGGATTACAGAAACCTTTGGTTGGTTTTACATGTTGTCGGTCGCTATCTTTTTGGTATTCATTGTATCGGTAGCGTCATCTAGCTGGGGGAACATAAAGTTGGGGCCCGATCATGCAGAGCCTCAATATAGCTTTCCCGAATGGTTTTCTATGTTGTTCTCAGCAGGCTACGGCGTAGCGCTGCTCTACTTTGGCGTAGCAGAGCCTGTTCTACACTATTCTTCACCGCCTGCAGGAGCAGCTGAAACTGTTGATGCGGCGAAACAAGCCATGCAAATCGCATTTTTTCATTGGGGTTTTCACATCTGGGCGATCTACGGGCTAGTCGGTTTGGTTCTTGCCTATTTTGCTTTTCGACATGGCTTGCCCCTGTCTATCCGTTCGGCTTTGTATCCGCTGATAGGGGATAAAATTTATGGCCCTATAGGTCACGCGGTAGATGTATTCGCCATTCTCGGTACATTATTTGGTATTGCCACCACGCTTGGCCTGTCTGTTACCCAAATTAATGCTGGGCTTAACTATCTTTCCGGTGACATCCCCATCGACATTATGGTGCAGGTAGGCACTATCGCTATTGTAACCTTAGCGGCAACCATATCGGTGATTGCAGGTATGGACAAAGGCATCAAGCGCCTTTCTATTCTGAACATGCTTTTAGCGGTATCGCTGATGGGCACAGTCTTTATCATGGGAGAAACCGTACACATATTAGAGACCTTCCTGCAGAACACGGGAAGCTATGTTAACGGTATTATCGAGCGCACGTTCAACCTTCAGGCGTACAGTCGTAGTGACTGGATTGGTAACTGGACGCTATTTATTTTTGGTTGGACTATCGCATGGGCGCCATTTGTGGGCATGTTTATCGCCAAGATAAGTCGGGGCAGAACTATCAGACAATTCGTGTTTGGTGTGATGCTGGTGCCTACAATGTTCACTTTCCTTTGGTTCTCAGTATTTGGTGATACAGCCTTAAATGCCATTATGAACCAAGGCGTTTCGACGCTTATCAATGATGTTCAGGAAAACGAAGCCGTTGCTTTATTTAAGCTTTATGATTTGCTTCCTGGCTCATCCATTATGTCTGGCTTAACTGTACTGTTGATCATTACCTTTTTCGTCACCTCATCTGACTCAGGGTCGCTGGTTATCGACTCGCTTGCCTCTGGTGGGAAAGAGGAAAGCCCGGTATGGCAGCGTATTTTCTGGGCGTGTTTAGAAGGCACGGTTGCTGCTGTACTGCTATTGGCAGGGGGACTCAATGCCCTACAAACCATGACGATTGCCAGCGCCTTACCTTTCGCCTTTATTATGTTGGCGTCTGCAGTGGGCCTATGGCGCGCGCTCGTCATTGAAGGCTATCGAAATAATAGTTTGACGGCGAATACACTGAATCGAAACCACGGTCGCTCTGCAAGCCTAAAAGGGCGTCTCGCAGCCATGGTGGATTACCCCAGTCGAACCGAGGTGCATGAGTTTATTGATAAAACTGTGATTGCAGCGATGAAAGACGTACAAGCTGCTTTGAAAGCGCGAGAGTGGGAGGCGTTCGTTAAGCTTGATGAGGAAATGGGAAGGGCCATCTTCACTGTTGAGCGTCACGATCACATGGATTTTATCTACGATATTCGTATGACTGAATATTTAGTGCCAGGGTTTAGCTACGCAGAGCTGCGTTCAGAAGAAGACGAGTCGGAAAAATATTTTCGCGCTGAAGTTTTCCTTCGCCGTGGAGGGCAAGCTTACGATATTTACGGATATGATAAAGAAAGTATTACTAAGGACATCTTAGATCAGTTCGAAAGTTATCTGCACTTCCTCGATACCAGTCCAGGCGAACTGCCTTGGGAAATGGATGCGTATGATGACATGTTGACACAGCCTAGGGGAAATGATTAAACCGCGGATGGCTTAGAAAGAAAATCGGAGAGAAAAAGCGTAGACGCAGTTTGTTTAAAAAAAAGAGCGAGTAAAATCCTTTACTCGCTCAGTAAGAAGGCCACCTCTTCTGAGGGAAAGTAGCCGTCGGAGAACTGTTGGTTTTCTCTTATGCTAATCGGTTGATTATTGAAGAGAAATCCCTCCCTGCATTGCCTTCTTCGCAATGCATTTCAAACCACTTTGCAGCAAGCTCACCCATAGGTACTTGCGCGTTGACGTCCTTCGCGCCCTGCATGGCCAGCCCCAAGTCTTTGAGCATAAGCGCTGAAGCGAAACCACCAGCAAAATCGTTATCAGCAGGGCTTTGTGGCCCCACACCTTTTACAGGGCAGTAGGTGGTCATTGACCACGTCTGTCCCGAGGCATTTGACGCAATATCGAAGAACACTTGCGCATCTAAGCCTAGTTTTTGTGCCAGCTGGAAGCTTTCACACGTCGCAATCATGGTCGCGCCAAGTAACATGTTGTTACAAATCTTTGCTGCCTGTCCCGCACCATGGCCGCCCGCATGAACGATTTTTTTGCCCATTGCGCTAAGTACACCATGGGCTTTGTCAAAGGCATCAGCGTCGCCACCCACCATAAACGTGAGTGTGCCGCCTGCAGCCGCTGCAACACCACCAGAAACCGGCGCATCCAGCATTTTAAGGCCTTTTTTCTCAGCCAATTCTGACACACTCTTCGCCGTTTCTACGTCGATGGTGGAGCAATCAATAAGCAGGGTGCCTTCGCGGACAGAAGCCAGGATCTGATTTGAATAGATATCTTTTACGTGCTTGCCTGCTGGTAACATAGTGATAACGATGTCGGCCTCAGCAGCAGCTTGCTCGGTACTTTGCGCAATAGTACAGCCTGCGTCTTTGGCTTTGGCCAGTGCCGCTTCGCTTAAGTCAAAAGCCAACACGTTGTAATCGTTCTTAACCAGGTTATCTGCCATCCCTGAGCCCATATTACCTAGGCCAATAAATGCAACTGTGGTCATATTAGTCTCCTCGCTTAACCCATGGTTGGAATAACAAAGGCGTTGTCGTTTGTATCTGAGCCATCAGGCCAGCGCTGCGTAATGGTCTTAACCTTGGTCCAGAATTTCACTCCTTCCATACCGTGCTGGTTGGTATCACCGAATGCAGAGCGCTTCCAGCCCCCAAAGGTGTGGTAAGCAACTGGCACAGGAATAGGCACGTTAATCCCAACCATGCCCACGTTTACACGTTGCGCAAATTCGCGTGCCGCATGGCCGTTACGGGTGTACATAGCAACACCGTTACCGTATTGATGGTCACTTGCTAAGTTAACTGCTTCGTTGAAATCTTTCGCGCGCACCATTTGAAGCACTGGACCAAAAATCTCTTCTTGGTATGAGCGCATGTCTTTGGTCACGTGGTCGAAGAACGTCGGGCCGATAAAGTAGCCTTGACTGTCGTCTGGGATCTGACTGGTTCTACCGTCGTAAACAAGCTCAGCACCTTCTTCTATGCAAAGGTCGATATAGCCTTCAACGCGCTCTTTGTGAGCAGCAGTAACCACAGGGCCATAATGAGCGTTAGGATCTTCACTATGGCTTACCATAATGTCTTTAATAGCCGGAATAAGCTTGGCTTTCAGTTTCTCAGCGGTTTCATCGCCCACTGGGACGACAACCGGTAGCGCCATACAGCGTTCACCGGCACTGCCGTATGCAGCACCTACTAAGTCGGTTACCACCTGATCCAAATCAGCATCAGGCATTACAATGCCATGGTTTTTCGCGCCGCCCATAGCTTGAACGCGCTTTCCAGCACGCGCGCCACGCTCGTACACGTAGTTAGCAATATCAGAAGAGCCTACAAAGCTCACCGCTTTAATAGTTTGATGATCTAAAATACCATCAACCACTTCTTTGTTACCGTGAACAACGTTAAGCACACCTGCAGGAAGGCCAGCTTCGATCATAAGCTTTGCCAGTTCAACAGGTACTGACGGATCGCGCTCTGATGGCTTTAAAATGAACGCGTTACCGCAGGCAATTGCCACACCGAACATCCACATTGGGATCATGGCCGGGAAGTTAAATGGCGTAATACCTGCCACTACACCCAGTGCTTGGCGCATGGAATACACATCGATTCCTGGGCCTGCGCCTTCGGTATATTCACCTTTTTGCGCATGAGGGATACCACAGGCAAACTCGATAACTTCAAGGCCGCGCTGAATATCACCTTGCGCATCAACCAACACTTTACCGTGCTCGCTTGATAATAGTGCCGCTAAGCGATCGCGGTTTGCTTCAACTAACTCTTTAAACTTAAACATAACACGAGCGCGTCGTTGAGGATTTGTTGCTGCCCACTCAACCTGTGCAGCTTGGGCTGTTTCAATTGCATAGGCCAAAGTTGAAGTGTTAGCCAAGCTTACTTCGGCCTGTACTTCACCTGTGTTAGGCGCAAATACCGACGCGGTATTTTCGCTGCTATCCTCAAAATCTTTACCGGCAATAAAGTGAACAATCTTTCTCATGACAAAGCTCCTGTAATTTTTAACAATATTGAAACCTTGTGTTTGCAAAGGCAATACATATACTTGCAGTATGGTGCTGTAAAAATGCAGGTGTTTAAGTGAATTGGGACGACATGCGTTTGTTTCTTGGTTTGGCAAGAAATGGTCGCGTAGCTATTGCAGCTAAAGGCTTGAAGGTAGATCCTACAACGTTAATTCGTCGTGTAAAAAAACTGGAAGACTCATTAAATTGTAAGTTGTTCGAGCTAACTAAAAAAGGGTATGTGCTTACCACCCATGGTAGTGAACTAGTTACGTATATTGAAAAAGCAGAGCATTACTTTTTAGAGGCACAAAATGAATTAGGTGATGAACGCTCGCATTTGGCAGGTACGATCAGAGTGAGTGTTTCTGAAGGTTTCGGTAGCTGGTTTTTGGCGCCTTTACTGCCCGATTTTAAAAAGCAGTATCCGGGGATCAGTATTGATCTTGTGGCAACCAGCGGCTTTTTAAACCTGAATAAACGAGAAGCAGATATGGCTATCTTGTTAGAAAAGCCCAGTAAAGGCTTGCTGGTTACACAAAAATTGACTGACTATAACCTTTATTTTTATACCCACCAGTCTCTTATCAGCGACAACGAACCACGAACATTACAAGAGCTCACCGCCTTCAATTTAGTGAGCTACGTGCCCGATTTGGTTTACGCTCCTCAATTAAAGTTCATTGAAGAGACAGCTTTGTCACAATTAAGTGCGCTGCGCAGCACCAGTATTAATGCGCAATATCAAATGCTTGTAAATGGCGCAGGAGTAGGCATTTTGCCTAAATTTATGGCTGAAACTCAGCCAGGCTTAGTTCGACTCATTGAAAGCGAGATTCATATTAAGCGTACATTCTGGCTGGCCACACATAAAGAAACTCATTCTCAAGCACGCTTTCAGGTATTTACAAAATGGCTTACAGATAAAGTTACACAATACCATTCAAAATTTCTCGACTAAAAAATTAGACATTTATCTACTGTCTTTTGCAGGGTAAATATGTAAAAAAGTAGCGTAGCAGCGTCGAAAAACTCGCCACCCTCTAATACAAGTGGCTGAATGTGTTCTAGGCTTTAATAAATTAGGCCGACACGTGCTAGTTAAAAAGACATTATCTAGCGAACTGTTTACTAAACCTTGTGTAGATTAATCAAATTACCGTTAAGGCAAGGTTAGTTACTGCCGATAAACGGCATATTACTGTAATTCTCTGTCAGGGAAGGCCCTATGTTCAACAAACACTTAGTGAAAGAAAACGAAGCGCTTCGCGAGGAGCTACATATACTCAAGCAAGTGCGAGAAGGCTTGCGCGAAGAAATGATCTTTCTCAATCTTAATGAGCGTGGTGAAATTAAAGCCGTCAACGAGGTGTTCGAGAAAGAGCTGGGTTACTCACTCTCTCAAGTGAAAGGGCATCGCTTCTTTGAATTTGTTCCCGAGATTGCCAGAAGCACGCCTCATTTTAAAAAGCTAAAAGATTCTATCGAGCAGCGTGTTCATTACTGGGGGGCGATTGAGTTTCTTCGTGAAAATGGTGAAGAAGCGTGGTTAAGGGGCATAGTTGAACCTATTTTTGACGGAAAAGGGAATATTCACAAATTCTCAGTCAACCTCAACGACCTCACGCGCACTATAGCCAACTCGAAAGAGCACGAAGATTTGGTGGCCGCGTTACACAAGTCAAATGCGGTGATTGAATTCGATTTAAACGGCAATATTCAGGACGCAAACGAAGCTTTCCTGAAAGCCGTTAAGTACCGCCTTAATGACATTAAAGGTCAGCATCATAGAATCTTCTGTGATACGGAGTATGCGAATTCCCGCGAATATAAAACGTTTTGGGAACGACTTACTCAGGGGGAATTCGTAGCAGGAAGATTCGAACGTCTCGACGCTCACGGCAACACTATTTGGCTGGAAGCCACCTATAACCCGATTTGTGATTCTCACGGTCGTATGTATAAAGTGGTTAAGCTGGCTACTGATATTACTGAGCAGGTGGCACGAGAAAATGCCGTGTCCAGTGCCGCTGATATCGCCTACCGTTCTTCAAACACAACGGATCAAATCGCCACGCGAGGAAAGGAAGTCATTAGCGAACTGCTTTCTGAAATGTCTTCGCTGTCGCAGCAAATGGATAGGGCAAAAGAAGGAATTAACGCGTTGGACGCTCAGTCTCAACAAATTGCCACGATTATCGGAAGTATCAGTGCTATTGCCGAACAAACCAACTTGCTTGCTCTAAATGCTGCGATTGAGGCGGCACGTGCTGGCGATCAGGGGCGAGGTTTCGCTGTAGTTGCTGACGAGGTGCGTCAATTAGCATCGCGTACAACCGAAGCCACAGAAGAAATCATCAATGTGGTTAAACACAACCAGACATTGGCCACCGACGCAGTGAACTTGGTTAATGAAGGTGATGAAAAGGCGCAATCAGGGCTCAATTACGCCAGAGAGGCGGGTGAAGTTATCGAACAAATTCAAGACGGTGCAAAAGAAGTCGTTGATGCAGTAGGCCAATTCAGCAGTCGACTGGGAAGTTAGTAGCACAGAGAAACAGGCTTACCGATAAGTGTAAACAGTCTAAGTTCTTACCAAATAAAACATCGCTCAAAACAGAATTCATCCTACCTTGGTAGGATGAATTCGCCCCTATTGCAGGATGTGCTTTTTAACGTAGCCTGTATAGCATAACCCTGTAATAAAAGGCTTGCAGGGGCGGTTATGTCAGGTTTTACGAAAATATCTACAGCTATAGTGGCCGTATTCATTGGCTGCTTTTTGGTTTTTACCTGTCTGGTCTACTTCCACATACAAGATAACATTGAGGAAGAGATGACGGGCGCGCTTAATCAAGTGCGAGAAATGGTCAACCTCAATATCCCTGTTGCTGACATCGAAGCGATTGTAGAGCCTAGCCCTCACTTATCCGCCCATTATTTCACAGGTCGCCTTCAGGCAGAGCAGACTTCATTGATGCCGACAACCGAACGTACTGCACTCACACCTGTTATCATCCCAATTCAGGAAAATCAGTATCTTATTGTTACGCCTTTTGATGCTACTGAACTCACCCAGAATCTCACTTTTTTTGCCTTGGTGGCGGGACTGTTTTTCGCAACCTTCGTGCTGTTGCTGTTTACGTTAAAAGTGGCGGTTAAGCAAAGGTTAGTGCCGCTAAATCAGCTCGCTGACGCATTATCTGAGCTACGAGAAGGCAAGGAATCACAGCCCCTGCCACATTCAGATATCACCGAAATGAACAGGGTGTTAGACCAGTTCAAGCACCTGCAAAATGCACTTAAATCAAAAGAAAAGCAGCTCATAAAAATAGATAAGCAGTTAGCTCTTCTTCAAGAGCAAGAGCGTAATTACCTTGCCAGAGAGCTCCACGATAATGTGGGGCAGTTGCTGACCACGATAAAAGCCCACGCCTATATTTTGGTTAACGCAAAAGAGCAATCTGTTGTTGAACTGTCGGCGCAGAAGGTTCAAGTGATGTCACATCAAATAAGCGATGCAATTAGAAAACTCACTGCTCACCTACACCCGCTTATTTTAGATAGAGTCTCTCTTCAGTCGTCGCTTGAACGACTGGTGTACGAACAAGAAGTGGCGCAGCCCGATACGCAGTGGGACGTGTCAATTAATCTAAAGCGCTATCAAGAAGATAATGAGCGAGATATTCATCTTTACCGATTTGCTCAAGAAGCCATTAACAACGTGATTAAGCATGCGAAGGCCACCAAAGTTAGCATTCAAATTTATGGCGATACTCACCGGGTTTCTGTGATGGTCAAAGACAACGGTCGGGGATTAGGGAACCACATTGTAGAAAATATTGGCATGTCTTCAATGCGCAGCCGAGCGCGTTGTATAGGAGCAAATTGCAGTGTAACGTCACCCGATGATGGCGGCGTTGCTGTTTCGCTGTCCCTTATCCTTAAAAAAATGCCTCCTCTTATGGGCGCTAATGTCGCATGAATATTCTAATTGTCGACGACCACGCTGTGGTGCGTGAAGGATACAAAGCTTTACTCAATGCGATGATGCCCGACTGCCGTATATTTGATGCTGAAAACGGCGCGCAAACCCATCGTCTATTAGCCAGTAGTGACATTGAAATCTTAATCCTCGACATAAACCTTTCAAATGAAAGTGGCCTTGTTTTAGCTAAGATTTTTTTAAAGCGACATCCAGATTTAAAAATTATCTTTTTCAGTATGTTCGAAGACAGCGTCATATTGCACCGCGCTATGCAAACCGGTGCTATGGGGTACATCAGTAAAAGTAGCTCGCCTGAAATTCTGATCTCGGCAATTAAGGTCGTCGCAAAAGGGCAAAAGTATATTGAGCGAGGTCTGGCGGTAAATTTAGCCAATCAACTTCTCGATACGAATGTGGACATTGCTGCCAAATTAACAAAACGTGAGTTCGAGATATTTATTGCGATAGCAATGAATAAATCCCGCTTCGATATCGCTGATGAGTTCGGCCTATCGGCTAAGACTGTCTCTAACGCACTTACCGTCATTAAGCGAAAGCTTGACGCGGTGCCCTCTCAGTTTTCAGCCATTGCGGCTAAACACGGTTACATCGGTGATGCAGAGCTTTCAGCGTCTCAATCGGTGTCTTTTGTCGAGAAGAGTGAGAAGTAGCCATAGGTTTCCCCTCCTAAAGTAGGAGTCAAATCGGTCTATCGCATCATGGTAGGTACAACGTAAAAGTACCATTATCAAACTACACAACAAACCAAGTTACTGCGCGAGTTACGCGCAAAGTCATCAAAAGGTACTTCTTATGATTTATGCAAAGCCAGGTAGTGAAGGTTCGGTCGTAAGCTTCAAAGAAAGCTACGGTAATTTTATCAATGGCGAATGGGTTGCACCGGTTAAAGGTGAGTATTTCACCGCAACATCTCCAGTAGACGGCAGCGACATCGCACAAATCCCACGCTCAACATCTGAAGACATTGAGCTTGCGTTAGATGCAGCTCACGCTGCGGAAAAAGGGCTGGGCAGATAAGTCAGTAGCTGAGCGTTCTAACATTCTTCTGAAAATAGCCGATCGCATTGAAGAAAACCTAGAGCTACTTGCCGTTGCGGAAACATGGGACAATGGTAAAGCCGTTCGCGAAACGCTTAATGCAGACATTCCGCTGTGTGCAGACCACTTCCGTTATTACGCAGGCTGTATTCGAAGCCAAGAAGGCACCATCGGTGAAATTGATAAAACCACGGTGGCGTATCACTTCCATGAACCTTATGGTGTAGTTGGGCAAATCATTCCATGGAACTTCCCGCTACTTATGGCTGCATGGAAACTTGCCCCAGCACTTGTTACCGGTAACGTAGTGGTGCTAAAGCCAGCAGAACAAACGCCAGTATCTATCTTATTGTTCGCCGAACTAATTAATGACCTACTACCACCGGGTGTACTAAACATTGTTAACGGGTTCGGGGCAGAAGCTGGACAGGCCCTTGCAACAAGCACAAGAATCGCAAAAATTGCATTTACTGGCTCTACACCTGTTGGCGGACACATCCTTCGCTGTGCTGCTGAAAACCTTATTCCATCTACCGTTGAGCTTGGCGGCAAGTCGCCAAACTTATTCTTCCCAGACATCATGAATCACGAGCCTGAATTTATTGATAAGTGTGCGGAAGGTTTAGTGCTTGGATACTTCAACCAAGGTGAAATATGTACGTGTCCTTCTCGAGCGATTATTCACGAAGACATCTATGATGCATTCATGGAAAAAGTGTTGGAAAAAATTCAGAAGATCAAACGTGGCAACCCACTAGACACAGACACCATGGTAGGTGCTCAGGCATCTAACGAGCAGTTCGAAAAGATCCTTAAATACATCGATATCGGTAAGTCAGAAGGAGCTCAGGTTGTCATTGGTGGTGAGAAAGAACAGCTACCTGGCTTTGATGGAGGCTACTACATTCAGCCTACTATTTTGAAGGGTGAAAACCACATGCGTGTGTTCCAAGAAGAGATTTTTGGTCCGGTAATCGCAGTCCAAACCTTCAAAACCGAAGAAGAGGCCATTGAGATTGCCAATAATACAAGCTTCGGACTTGGCGCTGGTGTATGGAGCCGCGATACGAATGTAGCATTCCGCGTAGGTCGAGCGATTGAAGCAGGTCGCGTATGGACGAACTGTTATCACTTGTATCCAGCTCACGCTGCGTTTGGCGGCTACAAGAAATCGGGCATTGGCCGCGAAACCCACAAGATGATGCTAGATCACTACCAGCAGACAAAAAATCTATTGGTAAGCTACGACATCAACCCACTTGGTTTCTTCTAAGTAAACCTGAGGGCGGCGCCTACCGCCGCCCGCTACTTTTATGCGCATCGCATTTTCCTCAATCATTTTCTTGCTGTTTCTCAGCACCAATGTGTTGGCGCAGTCTGACGCGACAGACATTCCAGAAGACATTTACAAAATATTTCCTAACGCTACACGTGTGGGAGAAATGCACACTGATATCAAGGTAACTCCGGTCTATCAGCTTCAGCAACTACTCGGATATGTTTTTGAGTCGAATGACTTTGTCGACTTTATAGGCTTTTCAGGCAAACCAGTTAATGTAGTGATTGGGCTAGACACACAAGGCAATGTGGTCGATCTTTTCGTCAAGCAGCATAGCGAGCCGATTTTTTTGCACGGGCTTGGCGAGAAATCCATGTTTGATTTCGTTGCTCAATATCAAGGGCACAGTGTCAAAGAACGTTTTATCATTGGTGGTAAAAGCAATGTAGGCAAAGACGCTACCTACTTTGATGGGGTTACGAAAGCCACCGTATCGGTGCTGGTTATCAACGATACCATCGTGACATCTGCATTAGCCGTTGCCAGAGCTAAGCTAGATGGCTTTGTTGCGCCTAGCAACAATATTATCAATCCAGACTTTTACGAACCTCACACTTTTAGCGAATTGGTGGACAAGGGCTACATTCAAAAGCACCAGATTACTCAGCAAAATACCGAAGGGCTTTCGAGAGAAGTGGTTCGGGCGGTTGACGATATTCAAAGCGAGTTTGCTCTTGATGGTAACATCATTGCCGAACATTACTATGCGTTTTTAAGTCTTCCTATTGTGGGGAAAAACCTGCTAGATGAAGAGGAATTTGCTCGGTTACAGGAAAATCTAAATCCGGGTGAAATGGCACTGATGGTACTGAATACGAAAGGGTTCAGCTTTATCAGCGATGAGTTTATTCCCCAAACCACTCCTGAGCATTTACGGGTATCTCAAGGCGGCTTTCCCACAGCTATCCGCGATATCGATTTTTATAGCTTCTATGACCCAGCATTTTCACAAGCATTGCCCGACTACAACGAGATCAAAGTACTTCGAGTAAAATCGAAAGGTGGGCTGTCACTTGACCAAGAAATGGAAATAGCGATTAGTGTGCCGTTTAAGCCGAGTTTCTTCGAGCAAGATGAGCATCTGTTCCCTTTGAAAGTGACACTGCCTAGTGAACTATTTATGGAAAATCCTGAGGCTCAGTTAGCGAAGCCCATTCCGTTGTGGCAGAAAATTTGGAGGGACAGAACCTTAACGATAAGCATCACCGTTGTTTATCTTGTAGCGCTGTCGTTGTTTTTTGCATTCCAGCAAAGGCTAACGCCTTACACCAAGTTTGTGCATACAGTGCGGGCATTTTCCCTTGTGTTCGTGCTGTTTTTTATTGGCTTTTACGCTCAAGGGCAACTGTCTGTTGTCAACATATACACGCTGCTACTGGATATTGTCGACGGATTTTCCTTAGAGGTATATCTTCTCGACCCGGTCATTTTTATTTTGTGGAGCTTTGTATTTGTCTCGCTATTTATAGTTGGGCGGGGACTATTTTGCGGCTGGCTTTGCCCCTTCGGAGCACTCCAGGAAATGATGGGAATACTGGCTGAAAAGCTCAGGATAAAACAAATTAGAATTAAGCCACAGCACCACAAACGGGCACAAAAAATTAAATATGGGTTGCTTATAGGGCTTGTTGCGTGCTCATTCTATTCGCTAAACCTTGCAGAGAAGCTCGCTGAGATAGAGCCGTTCAAAACGTCCATAACCCTACACTTTGTTCGATATTGGCCTTTTGTACTGTATTCGGTTTTATTGCTGCTACTTAGTTTAAAAATTCATAAAGTGTACTGCCGCTATTTATGTCCGTTGGGAGCGGGGCTTGCCATTTTGGGGCGTTTCCCTTTAGTTAAATTGCTTACACGTAAAGATGCCTGCGGTAATCCGTGTCAGCTGTGCAAACAAAAGAAATGTGGTATTGATGCTATAGAACAAGACGGCAGCATTGACTATGCTGAATGTATTCAGTGCCTTGAGTGTGTGGTTACGTTAGATAACCCCGACTTGTGCAAAATCGATAAATATAAAAAGAAAAAGGTGCCAACGCGTGTCAAAAACCTCAATCCTGTCCGCACTTAGTCAACCTGCTAATAGCAAGGTTAACGATGACAACCATTCTAGTTTATACGGTGCTAAAGAAGCCTGCCGTGATGTGGCCAATGAGATTTTAGCCAACGTTAAGTGCGATGAAATAGAGCTATTACTCTTTCATACCAGCACGCTGTTTGACTTAGACACCGTAGCAAAGGAAATCTCCGCACGTTTTCCGCACGTGAATATTGTTGGCTGCACCAGTGCTGGAGAATTTAATAAAAATGGGTACGGAACAGAAAAGCTCTTGGCCGTCGCGTTTTTGAAAAACGAATTTTCTATTGCCACAGCATTGGTGCCTAATTTAGGCGAAGTAAACTTTGATGAAGCCCACGATATTGCCAGTGGTTTGCGCCGAGCCTTACAGGGGAGGGAGCGTCGCTACGATACAGAGCAGCACTTCGTTATTTCTGTGCTCGATGGACTTACCCGCCATGAGGAACATTTTCTAGAAACCTTTGCGACCGCATTTGGCAATATTCCACACTTAGGCGGTAGCGCTGGCGACGATTTAAAGCTTGAAGCCACTTATGTGTTTTACAACGGTGAATTTCATCGAGACGCAGCAGTACTGCTGCTTGTTGGCACGGGAAAGCCCTTCACCGTGTTCTCCATTGATCACATTAACTCTCCCGTATCGAAGCTGGTGGTCACCCACGCCGACCCTGAGTCGCGAACCGTGTATGAAATAAACGGTGAACCTGCTGCGCAGTATTACGCCAGTTTATTGGGAATGAAAGCTGAAGACTTAACGCCGGATGTGTTTTCCATGTTTCCTCTTGCAGTGATGGTAGGTGGCAAATATTTCATCCGCTCTATTCAAAAAGTAGATTTGGCCACTAACGCCATTACCTTCTACTG
>Ga0114908_1000690_pt1 | contig 18255 bp, 31 predicted proteins | sample MalvireepMed_s17_FD_87292 | JGI IMG/M metagenome (GOLD analysis project Ga0114908, IMG submission 87292) | Marine viral communities from the Global Malaspina Expedition - Malaspina viral metaG DeepMed_s17 | ecosystem: Environmental > Aquatic > Marine > Oceanic | place: Mediterranean Sea... | reverse complement strand
GGTGAGTGATGCCTAAGAGTATCTACGGTGAAGTAACTTGGGACTTAGACAAAGACCTGCAAAACCGCAAAATAACCGAAGACCGGCTACATTTATTTCTCAGAGAAGTCGAGATTGTTGGCGGTGGTCACTGGATACGTTTCTGGGAGAAACGATATCTGGAAGACTTATTGGATGCAAGAAGGGGTGAGTGATGGTGAGTAACCAAACTTATAAAATAGATATCTACTGCCACAGGCTCGGTTGCGAGGTTGAGGTCTATGCGAGCAGTGAAGAGGAAGCGATCAAGCAACATCTAGGTGAATGTGGTAACAAACATGATCCTTGCGATGCTGAAGCTATGGAAGGGGGTGAGTGAAAGATGAGTGAAAAAACTTATAAAGTTGAAACGAGACAACCTGTCTATCGTGAGTACCAGGTCTCTGCCAAGAACCCGGAAGACGCAGAGAAAAGAGCAATGCGTGATGGCGTGAGGGTAAGAGAGTGGGTTGGTAGCGAGGACGTAGATTATGATGATACAGAAGAGATTGACCTTCCAGAGAAAGGGGGTGAGTGAGTAGACATATGCCCTTGTATTGTGTACAATACGGTAGGTTACTAGTGTTGAATAGTAAAGGAGTTATATGAAACAGCTTGTTGGAATAGGAAAGGTACGCACAATGGACAACCAGGTTCGGTGCAAGGAAATTATTATCGTGAAAGGAGCAAGCGATGAAAAGTTACGGCACATCATTCGATAGTTTGTTTGAGACTTACGAGAACATGCGTGACCGCTCAGAAATCACAGCGGAAATAGAGGTTGTTGATCCTATAGTTGGGGAAGAGCCTGACTTAGAACAAGATGGTGCTATCGATGACATGTCAGGTGTCACAAACCATTTCTACCACAAGGGATACCTTGATGCGTTGCAGTGGGTTATAGGAGATAAGCGATGAAGAAGCCCCCTCAATTTGAAATAGATGGAGAGAAAGGATACGACTCTGTATCGGCTTCAAAGTACCTGGGCATCACTCGCAGGACCATCTACACATACTTAGGAGAGTACCTGCCTGAGAAGCCTTACAAAATTAACAGTGGCTATGTGTTCAAGCAAAGTGAGCTTGACCTTTGTCGCAGACATCTCAATCTTGATAGACAAAACAAAGAGGTGACCCGTGCAGAATAAACCAGTGACAGATATTATCGGAACCGTATCCAAGGCTTACCCTATAAACCAGAACGCCGAAACAGGGGCGTGGAGACCCGCTAATTTCAGTATAGAAACTGAATCAGGGGTACGCTTCATCAAGCAGTTCCCTCTCTCGTATTGGGACAAGGAGACTTCCGCATTTGTTACACCAGATCCTATACGAATGCCGGAGTGGTACAACAACCTCATTGCCACATATGGAGAGAATCTTATGGGACTTGTGGGGCTTAGGATTAAGGTAAGAGGTGAGGGAAAAATCAACAGCCACTCAATGGAAATAGAGTACACCGTTGCAGAAGGGAGCTTCACCGTACTCCAGGGAGAGCCGAAACAAGATAGCGAGGATGCACCACCCCCACCTGTACAGCACACCGTTAGTCTTGACGAAAGGATCGCTTGGAACTCAGCTATCAATAACGCAATTTCTGCACTTCCATTTGGAAAATTTGATGGTGAGTTCGGTGTTGGGATGACCTTTAAGCCTAGTGATAACACAGATCAGGAAAAAGCTGTCGTTGAAAAATGGATAGAGGAAATTGATACTGTGGCTAGGGTTATCTACTCACTGATAAGGCGTGGCCCAGTCGAGCCAGAAGTTGAAGCTGTTGAGCCGGATGAATTTGAGTCCCTGGGGAGCATCTAATGAACACATCTACATTCGGTCCAGCTTATGCCGAATCCCTGGATGGGACCCGATTGAACAAACAGCTTGTCACTATCTACGAATACATGCTCGATGGAGCATGGCACACACTGGCAGAGATAAGTTCGTTGGGTTACCCAGAAGCATCAGTCTCAGCACAGCTCAGACACCTGAGAAAGCCACAGTTTGGTGGTCACCAGGTCATCAAGCGAAGACATCTCTCAGGCAATGGGCTTTGGGAATACCAGCTCCATATTGTTCACGACTATTCAGATGGGCAATGCGTGTGTGGTGCTAATCAACAACAACCAGTACAGCTTAGTTTTTTGGAAGGGTGAGGTAAATTATGTATGTAACATGTCCAGCTTGTAAGGAACAAATTATGGCAATCATAGGTGGGAATATCGTTAAGGATAAGAGCGGATGGCATATCGCTTGTCCCTTCTGTGGGTTCGGAGAAGAAAAGATTCAGGGAAAGGAGCAAGCCCATGCCAACTGAAACCCAATCAAGTCTGCTGTTTGATGGACGCAGGGTGAATATATCCAGGAATGGTAATCACCAGTATTGGATTGAAGGAGAAGATGATCGGATGTCGAGTGTCACCACTATGTTGGGACATCTCGATTCCGGTGCATTTGGAGCAGGTCTGGGATGGGGATTGAAGATGGCTCGTGAGAACGATGGCGATTTAGATGCCCCAAGAAGGCTCTCCAAAGAGGCACAGGACGAGGGGAACCGACTTCACCAGGCGATACACGAGTTCATAGAGAATGGGACCGTAGATGAAACGAATGACCTGTTTGTCACATGGATGAATCAGGTAGGCAACCATCATGAATGGTCTGCCAGTGAACGGTTTCTCTATCACCCCAAACTCAGGTACGGTGGCACGGCTGATGCGTTCTCTCGACCTGCTCATACAACGATATGGGACTGGAAGACCAAGGATGCAGAAAGCTACAGCAAGCACGGTGGGTCTATCAAGGATAACGCCCAGCTCGGAGCCTACGCAATGGCACTACGTGAAATGGGGAGCATACTTACCCCCACGTTTGGCAACGTGTGCTACATCATGCGTGATGGTTCAGGAGTTGACGTTGTATCTGTTGACCTTGACCAGGGATGGGAGTTATTCAAGGCATCACACCACATATATACGCTATTGAAAGGAGCGAAGTAATGGTAGAAATTATCAAGATAGACCCTAGTGATATGCCTGATCGCCAAACGCATGTGGGCATTTACACACGGCCAGAATATGATGCAGTAAGAGCATTGAAAGAAGGCGACGCTATTAAGTTTCCCTGTAGTTTCCGGCACCACCCGAAGCACTGCCGATCATTTCTCCCTATAAGGCAAATCTTCCGCGACAATGGGGAAGGTTCTTTTTTAAGAAGAGGGACTACAAGGATGAAGGCCATGCAGCTTCGGCATAAATTAGGGCTGGCAGACTGGAAGGGCAAGTGGGTGTGCAAGGACGGGTGGGTTTATGTCCACAGATTTCACTCTGAGAGTAAGGATCTTGGACCCGATCCAAGAAGGGAGCCAAGCAATGAAGCCACACATTGAACTAGCCCTTGAACGGTGGGCTGAAGAATACAACAGAAAGTGGGAGAGTAGACAGTTCAGGAAATGCATAGAATGTGGCAGACTTTTCCCTGTAGTTGACCCAAGAAGAAACTTTTGCCCACACCCAGACGGGAGTGGGAAGGAGAGTCCGTGTGGGAGCCGTTATCACTCAAGGAACAAACGGAAACGAGATAAGGATAACAAACAAGCACAAAGCTGGGATGAGTGGTTAGAGTCCCGCCAAGATATTCCAGAGGTCAAGGCTCTACTAGCCAGAAGCAAGGTGAATGATGCCAAAGCATGAGGAGATGGACTTTCCACATGCACCTGCATGGTGCGATGACTGTTGGGGACAGGAAGTACAGATGCGTATGCTTGCTGAGATACGGAGATCCAATGATCTCAAAGAGAAGGAACTCTTTATCCGGCAAGAAGGAGAATGGGTTGAAGCTAAGGCTAGGCCAAGACCAAAGTACTTACTGCCACCACCGCCACAAAAATTACAGAAGGGGGGAATCAATATTGAACCAAGACACACCTAACCAGCACGAGTTTGAAATCTCAGGAAGCTCAGGGATTTACCATCTCTCCTGGCCTGAGTTACACCTTGATGTTCGGGTTGACCGGATCAAAGAATCCTCAGATCACGAGGTCAAGGGAGAGGTACAATTTACTTCATCCAGGCCAACAAGTGCAGGACATCTGAGATCAGGACGGCTGAACCTGACAAGCCCTGCCGCAAGAAACACATTCGGCAAGGCACTCTCTTCCCGTGACAGCGAAGTAGACTGGGATCGTGTCATGGAACAATTGTGTACGGCTGTCCTCGATAAGTGGAGACACGGCTCTCCTGTTGTCGTGCTTGATGGGAAGGTGGACGTAACGGCACAGGCCAAGTGGCTCATCGACCCTATCGTTCAGCTCCACAACCCCACGCTTATTTACGGTCCCGGTTCTACAGGAAAGAGTTGGTTCGCACAGTACCTTGCGGTGCTTGCAGATCATGGCATGAACCACGGTGGCGTGTCAGTTGAACCATTGAATGGAAGGGTGCTCTACCTTGACTGGGAAACAGATCAGCAGGAAATTGGGGCGAGAGTAACCATGATCCGAAAGGGACTTGCCCTTGATGGTGAGTCACGTATCCTGTACAAGTCCATGAACCAAGGGCTTGCCAACGACATTGAGTCAATCAGGAGTATCGTAGCGGAACACAACATATCCCTTGTGGTCATCGACTCACTCGGTTCTGCCTGTATGGGAGAGCCTGAGAGTGCCGAGGTTGTGCTACGTGCCTTTGGTGCATTGCGGTCCTTAAACGTCAGCAGTTTAATTATTGACCACACCAACAAAGAGAAGATTCTGTTTGGCTCTGTGTATAAATTCAATAGTGCCAGGATGGTGTTCCTCTGTGTTAAGGATCAGCAGGAAGACCAAAACAAAATTGTCTTCGGCCTTCTCCACAAGAAGGCAAACAACTTTAAGCTGATGCGACCCATAGGGTTTGAGCTTGGGTTCGGTGATGGCTTTGTTACAATCACACGTCGTGACGTAAGGGACACACCACTCGTAGAACACATGAACATGAAGGATCGCATTGAGAACCTTCTGAAGAATACCCCTGGCGGCATGAGCGTTACAGACATAGCGGAAATGCTGGATAAAACCGAGTCGCATATCCGCAAGGAACTAAGTGAAGGAAAGAATAATGGACGGTTCGTGATCCTTGGAAACAAACAGTGGGCGAACCGGGCATGGGAAGAAGAGGAATCATGGAGAATCTAAAGAAACACGAGACTGGTGTCCTCGCAATAGAGACAGCCTGGAAGAATGGACTCAGGCTTGTCCCTGCCGGGGACATGATAGACATAGAGGCAATGAGCACTGACCTTGACCCAGAGCAGTCGAGGTTAATCAAACAAATGCTTAAACAGAACAAAGAAAGCCTGAGAGCCATAACATCCAACGCCAAGGGCATACGTGAAACGCTCTGTGATGCCCAAGAAACACTTTTAAGGGACAATGACGTGTTCTTGGATAACTTAGATGCTTGGGATCGTCTGGAGAAAGCCTACCGGATGGTGTTTCTTGATGACGCATCATGTATCAATGGAAAGAAGGGTTGTCAGGATACCGCAATCGTCCGGTGCAAGGCATGTGAGGGGGTGAACCGTGGGGTATAGAAAGTTTTATTATGGAGACACCGTAGAGTTAGGACACGTCAAGTATCGGTCCCACCAAGGACACAAGGGCAGAATTATGGGGACTCATATCACTCCGGCACAGGTCTACTATCGTGTGGCATGTGAGTGCGGAAAACAAATCTCACCTGCTGCACACCAGATGGATCTGGTAACAACACCACATGAAGATCCAAATCCCCAGACAGTGCAAGAGATTCGCATGGATTATTTCCTGAGACAGGTGGGGGTTGAACCACAAAGAGACACGATGAAACAGCAAGTGAAGGAATCCCTGGCTACCATCAGAAAACGCAGGGATAGGAAAATTCTGACCCAAAGATTTGGGGTGGATGGTTCTGAAGGAAAATCATTACAGGAAATTGGGGATGATTATGGCCTCACCAGGCAACGTGTCCAACAGATCGAGGCACGGCTTCTTGGGATGATACGCCATGAACTGGAAAGGGAGAGCCATGAAGATCGAATTGAAACACCTGCCTGATCCAGACCTGAACCCGAACAAGCGACACCATTGGACACACCTTGCAAAAGCCAAGAGTGCCGCGAAGGACGAAGCTATAGCCCTTGTGCGTGAGCAGGGCAAGCCAGTCACGCCATATGCTAAGGCACATATCATCATTACATGGTTGTCCAAGGATAAGAGAAGGCGTGACCCGGACAACCTGTTCGCTTCCATGAAGCCCTATATTGATGGTCTTGTAGAAGCAGAGTTGATAGCCGATGACTCAGCTAAGAACGTCAGCTACACAATTAGGTATGAACTAAGTGATAAGGACAATACGATTATAGAGGTAAAGGAGATAGGATAATGAAGCCTGCAACGATGCGTTATTTTGATGCCATACATGCTCAGCTAGATGCGGTTACCTCATTGGCGGCAAATCATCGGGAGTATTCTATGTTAGATGCTCTTGGAGCAAGCGATGTGCTCGAAAGAGCATCGCCATATTTCTTGGATGGAGATATCCAAGACTGGCTTAGGGGCAGCATAGACTCATTCCCAAGTGATATTTGCATAGGGGATGTGCTTCCGCCGAGTAAGAGGGGCTGGATATTGTTTGAGAGGCCAATCCCTAACCCCGGTGCCACGACTGATGAAGAACAGATCACCAAGTGGTTTACTGAAGAACCTCCTGTAACCGACATATCTTTTGGGTGGAGTGCGTTAGCGTGGTCCACTATAGATCATAGACGAGCATCGCACTTGGTGCATTGTCCATATCACGATCCAGATAAGACAAAGCAACCCTCTCTTTCGGTTATAGAAAGGATAAGAGGCGGGCTGGTTATACGTTGCGAAAGCGGATGTGATATGGACGACGTTGTTAAGGCATTGAGAGAGAGCGGTTACGACATAGACTTCCGAAACCTTAGCGATAAGATAAGTGACGAACCTCCCGTTGTCACGCTTGATTATTACCACAAAACAGCCAACAAAGGCTGGGGATTATGCACCACGCAATCATGGCCTTTTCACAAAAACTTTCATGACCCAGACACAGGTGATAGCACGTGTCCCGAATTCTCTGCCGAGTTTCCGGTGTTCGTTATTAGCCTCTTCGCCTTTATGAATCAACCGTTTAGTACTGTTGAGCCACACCGCCTCCCCAGATCGAGCCGACGCAGGTTGCAGAGGGAGACTGGAATAGAAGACCCGATGATCAATGTCATATCATTGCGCCGAGCGCAACATACGAATGGGCAATCGAAAGGTGGCACCAGAGAGTGGTCAAGTAGGTGGCTTGTGAAAGGGCATTGGCGTAGCCAGTATTATCCCAGTAAGCAGAAGAATAGCCCTTTGTGGATTATGCCTTATGTGAAGGGGCCACAGGATAAACCGCTGAAGAGCCGCAATGGTATTGCCCTCTTCCATGTGACACGATGATAACTAAGGACAACACAATTATAGAAGTAAAGGAGACGGGGTAATGGATAGGGGGATGACGTGTGACTATTGCGGAGCCTCGGTAAGGCTTCTTATGAACTGTGCAGGGTGCTTCCAGGTTGTGTGCAGACCATGCTATGACAACCTTCACACAGACCACGCAGAATAAAAGATTCTTAAGAGTATTACTTACTACCCCCCTAAAGGGGGTAGGTAGTAAGTAATACTTGTAGAAGTATTTTGTTTTTGATAGGATAATAAAAGACTCATCAATCATTGTTGAGTCCTTCAAGCTGGGGGAGAGTCCTCTAGTCAGATACTCTGGCGAAAGTGTTTCATAAGTACCCAGGCCGAAGATGTTCGTTTCTGACTAGGGGACTTTTCTTTTATCCCTTGCCTTACCCCTCTTCACAAGGTTATGGGGCCTGTTGTATGAATCAAAGTAGTTTAGGTTCTTAACCGTAGCCCCACAAAGTTTACAAACACCGATGCTGGTGTTGCCTTTTGGCGGGTCAAACATCCAGTGATGAACACAAGTATCTACCACGGTGTCGTGTCCTTGGTCCCACCGTCATAACGCCTGGCAAGGCCAGCCTCAATTAAAGCATCTCCTGCATTTACCCCATCGCACACAACGTGTACGAGCCAGCGTCCATACTTTCCTCTTCCGTCCTCGCTGTAGACCAAGATCTCATCAGCCTTCTCAAACATATTCACAATGAAAGCCTTGGCTTCCAGGGCAAGTTCACGTTCTCTATCAGTCTTGGCTCTCCAGCCCTTCTCAGGAGTATCAATACCCATGATGCGGAACTTTGGTTTGTTCAGGCTCACACCCCAGCCAAGATCAAGCGTGTCTGAATAGAATGTGTCTCCATCATAGACCCTGATCTTGCCCCTCGGCTTTGCTACCCACGGCCTGACTCGTCTGATTTCCAGGTTTGAATAGTTCGGTACATCTGCCATAGCTACCCCTTCCAGTATTTTTTAATTGGATCAGAATAAACAAAGACTGTCGTTAGCATTGCCCACGCCAGGATACCAAGGAAGATTAAGTAGATAGGCGTGTCTGTGAACCGGGCTATGATAGCCCATAAGAGGTCCTCAATCATGTGGACCATAGAGAACGACAGGAAGACTAACCAGAAGCCCTTACGAAACACACTAGTGCTTCCCTGTCAGGATTCCTAGCTTAGATCCGAACTTAGCCCACTCACCGACGGTTACCTTGCCGTCCTTGAGCATTTCTGTGCCGTACTCAGCAACAGCCTTGCGTTCCCTGGCTGTGTCCAGCGATGCGGTAATTCGTATCGCCAGCTCAAGAAGAGTTCGCTTATCCTCCGGTAGTAGTTTCAGTATCCAGTTCATAATTCCTCCTCCTATTTCCTCTGATGATTTAAGCAGTACAGGCTAGGCTTTTGCCGAACCTGTCTGCACCTTGACCCATCGTTGTGTCGATGACTACACCTCTTTGGATTCTTCTTCACCACTTAACCTTGTTAGCCCAGTACGCTGCACTCATCTTGCCCTTGGCAATATTCTTAGCGTGACGAGCCTTAAAGGACTTTGCCCTGGGAGTCATGGACTTATCTCCAGTCTTCCCTTGTTGACCAAACCTGATGGTCTTAACCTGGTCACCACTCTTAGCCACCACAACGTGGCTCTTCGTGGCATGGCTAGGGGTACGCTTGGGTTTATTAAACCCTGACACTCCTGCCCTTTTTAATCGTGGATCTGGTTTCGTTGCCATATCTATCTATCCTTTACGTTGTAGCCGGTTCCGCTATGGTTACCTCTACGTTGTCTTCAATAGTGATGTTCGCCCCTGTAACAGTCGTAGCAACAGTGAACTCCTTCGTTGCGAAACCGTTTCCTTCGCCGACCTCATTCAAAAGAATCTCCATCGTGCCGACGTTCATCTTAGACAGCACACACAGACCACCCTTCGTGTACAAATTAGTTAGGCGTAGTGTGCCGACCTTGCCATTGACCCCAGACGTTGGAGCCTGTATCCAGATACGGTCATAGGTTCCTCCGCTGGTCACCATCGCATCAGCCTGCTGATGCCCTCCACCAATAGCCCTCATACGACTCGTGCCTGGTGAAGGTGCTATGGATTGCCCATCGCTAGCATTGCCTTTGACGATAATGGTATGGGCCTGTATGTCGGTCAGCTCCAGCTTTTTACATCGGCTCTTCTCAAAGATGAGGTGGCCTATCTCAAGCCTCGTATTTGTACCCCCACCAATCGTATTCCCACTAACTTGAACGACGTTCTGCTCGCCTTGTGGGAGCGCAGAACCAGTGAATACCGTACCAACCGATACGTTCTCTATAACAATTTCCCGTACGGGAGTCGATCCAAGGTCTATTCTTAACGTGTTTGAGCCTTCAACGTATTCAGTAGGGATATCTAGGGGGGCATTTTGCCCTATAACGGAAGCTGCATACACGCCCGGATCACGATTTGAAAAGCTACGTTCAGCTAGGATCGTCTCGTTCACTACGACACCACCACCAACCGCACTTCCTGCTAGGAGAAAGCTAGCCGCCATCTGAGGGCTTAGTCCAAAGCTACGCAAGAGGCTGTAAGGACTCTTGATAATTGAGAAGGTTGTCTTCCACTTAGCTGACTCGCCCTGCAAGTATTCTACTTTAGCAAGTAGCCAGTTCCTCGCCCGTACAATTCCCCTGTAGGTCTTAACAGGGCTACGGATGATAGCCATTGGAGTGGCGATGATTCCACGTATGAGTTTCCGGACACCTCTGTATACCATGCGGAAGGGGAAGGAAAGGATTCTCCAAATAAACCTACCTATTCTTTTCATAGCCTTACTCCTGTTCGAGTACCTTGAGAGAAACTCCTCCAAGGAACCCGAATACCGAACCGATAACAGCCGTCACCACCTCGGTGGCCTCCATCTTCATACCTATCCACATACCCACTACTCCGAATATGGTCCCGCAAAGAATCGCTACCATTATCTGTGGCCTCATCCTGGATAGCATATGTCCTCCTTATATCGGGGCTACAGGAGTCCCGTAATCCTCTTCCTCTTCTTGTTCTTTCTTTCTTCTTGCAGTAAGTATAACCATGTATGCAAGCCACCTAATCATTGACCTCATCTTCAGGACGCTGCCGTAAATGATTGTGCAGTCAGACCATCGGCAGCATTTTTTTCTGCCTGTGCGTTTGCATCTGATACGATCCGAGCTGCAAACTTATTCACTGCCCATACCTGGTAATCAGCATCAGCAGAAAGATCTGCGCCTGCTTCCCTTACCCCTGTGGCGACGGCACGAGCCTTAGCAAGTACCCTTGTCGCACTCGGTATCGTTGCCGATTTCGTTGCACCACCTGCAACTGCCACTGAAATTGTAATATCTCCTGTAGCCATACCATCCTCCTCTTAATTATGATCACGTTGGGTTCGGGGACATTATCTGAAGAACCGATATATCATAGGTTCCGCTATCCATAGCTAGCTTTAACTCTTGCCCACTAACTGAATATGTCCTGGCTGTGGGGCTTCCCCTCACACTATGGCTACTGATGACAGTCACGCTGTCGTAGCCGAATATAACAAGGTCAGCAAACCTAGTCACTCCCTCTTCACCAGTGACGAAAGTGAGAACTCCGAAATCAGTTCCTCCACTGATTGTTGTTGCACTCGTGCTTACGTCTTGCGTATTAAGTGGAATGATATTAAATGTTTTCTTGGCATCTTCAACTCCAACCGCCATTTTATCGGCTACTTTGACTGATCCAGTAGCTGTGAGGAATATGTCATCTCCACTAGCGATGGTCAGATCAGTGCCGTCACTGGATATGGTTTCGCCTCCCCGGTCATACAGGTACAGCGTATCTACAACCCGAACATCGCCATCGAGTACATCTAGGGCAGTAGCCCCATTGGTTCCCGTGATCTGTAGCACCTCCTCAGATGCATCCCATGTGAGGTTGTCACCAGATGTGCCAGAGTAGAAGATAACATCGGTTCCGCTACCATCAGCCCCTACTGTGACCGTTCCGCTGAGCTGGGCATTACCCGATACATCCAGTGTTCCATTCAGGTCCACTGCCGTAGCGGTCAGGTCTATCTCATCGGTGGCTCCTATAGAAAGAACCGTGGCACTGCTTCCCTGTACGAACTGACTTGCATCATTGAACATCAGCTTGTTCGTGCTATTCAGGGTAATTCCCGTATCATCCGTATGGGTTAGGGTAGCATCACCGTCTGCTCCAAAGGCTAGCACCGAGCTATCCGACAACAATTTCACATCATCCCCGAACACTGCATCCAGGACGACGCTCAATCCACCATCAGTCTGGAGCGAACCATCCGTCGTAGAGGTAGCATTGGTTGTGTCATCTGTCTTGACAATCCCTGACGCAACAATGGTGCTGGTTGTCAAGGCTGCTGTTGCTACCGTGCCACCCGCAGCCGTCAAGGTGTTGGACGAGTGAGTCAATGTCATATCGCCATTGTTAAAGTTAATGACAGATCCACTTGCCAAGAATAAATCAGACCACATCAAGGACGTTGTGCCTAAAGCAGTACCGTCGCTTGTGCCAGGGCTTATTGAGTTCTCGGCAAGCACGACTTCTTTTGCGTTATTGGCATAGAAGTTAATCGTATTAGCGTCTTCAAAATCTATCTTGGTCTGGTCGTCCTCACCAATCTTGATATCGGTGGCAAACAGAGATGTAATGGTTGTCTGCGCTGCATCAATGGCAAAGTCTATGTTGTCATTGCTCGTATCATAGGTAACGGTAATGCCGCTCTCAGTATTGCTACTAAGCATATTTGTCCCGACAGTATCCCTGATGTAGGTTGCGAGTGCCGTGCCGTCTACCGTAATAGCATCTGCTTCTAGTGTCCCATCAATGTCTGCATTGCCCGATATATCCAGGGTTGCTGCATCTAATTCACCTGATAAGGTGATGTTCGTTGCCCCTGTAATAGCTCCATCGAAAGCCACCGCTCCATTGATGTCTACAGTTGTATCTGATGTTATCGTTAGAACACCATCAGAAGACTGATGAATGAATGTGCCTGTATCTCCAAACGTCAATTTGTTCGTTGAGTTTAGCGTCAACCCTGTTCCGTCTGTATGAGTTAGGGTTGTGTCGTTATCTGCTCCGAATCCTAAAACAGCAGAGTCGCTATTTAATTTCAAATCATTACTAACTAAAACTGCTGTAGAGGCATTAAGATCTATCGTTGCTTCTCCATCAACGGTCATTACGCCATCGGATGATTGATGAATAAAAGTTGCAGTATCTCCGAACAATATCTTTTCGGTCCCGTTCATCAATATCTCGTCAGAGAACTTGAAGTAGTCCTCGTCTTCCATCCAGGTGATGACCCCGTCAGCACTTTCTGCATCAAACGTAAGCGTGATATCTGTAGCTGCCGTGCCTGTACCGAATGTTACAGAGTCTTGGTTGAAGTCTATCGATTGCGCTCCTGCCGTAGAGGAAGCAATAGTGAATGCCTTTATAAGGCTACCGCCCTGTAGTACGTCAAACTCAAACTGTCCGTCTTCAGAGCCAGATGTTACATCTGTTGCCACCACGGTCATCCGGGCAAACTCATCGAGGTTGCCGGCGGAATCGTGCATCTTGAACGACAGGTAGATTTCGTCATCGTCTGCCTTCGTGGAGTTAGCCCCACTGAATACGGCAACCTGGTTCGCTGCGTTGTTTGTTAGATTTGTGAACGTGGCAGCAGGGGTGTCTTCATCGACGTTATTCCTAACATCCAACTCTTTCAGGGATATCTCATCACTCCACTTGATACGCCTAACCGAACTGCCCTTTGTAATCTCTACGTCATAACGATCCTGATCGGCCTCGCTAAAGTCCCATCGTCCATCGCTATCCGTGGTAACGGTAGAGCCTTCCTGATTCGTTGTTCCTGTCTCAAGGAGCTTAACACTGGCTCCGCTTACCGCATTCCCTGCATCATCGTAGACATTCCCGCCAAAGTTAATTGCCATTACCCACCTCCTAGCCTGGAGTGATCCCTATAATTAAGTGCTTCTCGACAATAATACTGGGGATCGCTCATAAGATCATCGTCGTCAATAAATATCAACGTGATGTTCTGCCCAGCCATGCTTGCTCGTGCCAGAACGTCCCGTGCCTTTACCTCTACCCCACCGGGGTACTTCTGGTAGTGATAGTATATACCCTGCACATTTACACCTAAGTCAGGTGGGTTCGTAAATAGAAAGTCAATGACAAATCCACCCTTGTCCAACCTTCCCCCTAAAAGGGGAGACTGATAAACAAAGTCCTGCCCTGGCGTTTTCCCAAGCTGAATGAATGTCTGGTATGCTACATACTCAGGACCAGAACCTTCCCATCCCTGAGGAATCTGTATTTGTGTCTGTGTTACCATACTATCCTTCCAGGATCATACTCCATGAAACCTTGTCGTTATTCGTGGCTGCATCTACATAGAATACATTCGCAGGGACACTCCCTCCGAACTCTCCAAAGTTCAGAGTCTTCGTATTCCCTGCACTCAGCTCAAAGCCATTGCTTGCAGAGACATCTGACTCTCCCACATAGGCCAAGCCAGAGTTCCCGGCCAATGCCTTGAACTCCACATACTTCACTCGGTTCGTGACGTTACTCACTTGTACCGCAGTACCTGCCGTTCCGACATTCGTTATTCCTGAATCAACTCTCATTCCTGTACTCCTGTTATGGTTCTACGACCTGTATTGTTGTTGATCCTCGTTCATCGTACCCTGTGAACTCAATGCCTTGAGCGCCTATTACATCGACATAATAGTTCCTTGTTCCTCCGCTGTCATCCCTAAAGGTAAATTCGACTAACGTATTGCTCTCAATAGCCGAGATAAGATTGGACCGTAAGTCCTTCGGAACATTCCCTTTATACTCATTAGTTAGATCAACTTCTACCGTATGTCCCCACTTTGCTGCAATCTTTTTTCTAAACTCCAGAGTCAGAGACACAACATCTGGTGTCTCAAACTTCTCTAGTCCTGTAGATGTAGCAGTTGAGCGATCAAGGGTGAGCTTGAACTTGATAGACCTGAAGGCTACCCCAGCACTGCTCCCAAAGGTGTAGGTATATGTGCCAGACGCTGCCCCCATCTCTGTTGAGTCTAGCGTACCGACGGCTGTTGTGTAGCTTTCTGCATAGTCTATCGCATACTCAACCTTAACCTTCTCAGTGCTAGTAAGATCCTGAGCCTCAATGCGTAAGTTGAGTGCCAGTTTGTCAACTTCACTCTGTCCTGCATTGAACCAGGGAGTCTCATGGATACCCTGTAATGCGTAGGCAAACTCACTCACTTCTGATGGATTGATAATATCCTTTGGCAAGTCCATGAAGTGAACGATGTCGTTGTGCCCCCACCAGACACGATACTTGCTATATGCGTCTGATACATGGATGGAATCAAACCCTTTGCCTGACTCGGCAGACTGCCACTTGACTTCCCACCCCATATCGTTGTAGCCAAGAATGGAGCTGTACCCCGTATCCGGCGGTATAACCGTTGACCCCTGGTGGCTTATCCACTGGTAAGGAATGGATGACGATGAAATTGTAGCCGGAGCTGCACGAGCATCTAGCCCAACAAGCAGTTCGTTGTGTGCTCCAGCCATATGCCGTATGGCTCCACGCTTGTCTGACGGCAAGCCATCATCCCTGTCTGGCCCCATAATGCTGATAACGGCTGCATTATTGCCATTGATATATTTATATATCCCATTCCCTGAAGGAATATAGACCGAGTCACGCCAGGTAATTGTCCCCTTCCCATTGTCCGGGTGGACAGGGAAGTCCATCTGGGTGTTTTCCCACATGGCATTGTCAGCGTTGTGTGCGAATAATCCTCGTGTAGTCGCTGCGTAGATAATGGGAATACCTAGGGCATTGCGAGCCACGAATAATGCTGTGACGGAGCCGTCAGGTAGTGGCAAGACGGCATCATTCACCTCTGTGCCTATGGCCGTGGCATACCAGAGCTGGCCTACATGAGATATACCCCAGAGCCTCTCATCCCAAACAGTCACAAACTTTGTGTCTGTTGCGTCTGTTGTCCAGCTTGAGCCATTTGATGAGTAGGTGTACCCACTCCCATTGCTATCGTAATGAGCAAAGACCAGGTAGGTTGTCCCTCCTGCATCTGTAAACACCACGCTGTCAGTTACCTGGTCAGTAGCACTCTGTGTGAGTGCTGATCCCCAGCTATCATTCGTATTGTTATACTTAAACAGCTTGGGACTCTCTGATACTGACCCGTTCCAGAAGGCATAGACCTCATCAGACAGGGTATTGATTGCCCCTATCGTTGCGTCAGTAAGTCCGTGAGAAGGGCTTGAAGATTCTGTTGCTAGCCCCGGAAGGACTAGGTGGTTCTTGTAGCGGAGCTGGCACGTTGAGTACCACGCACGGCTTGTTTCTGCCCCTCCCTCCATGCGGTTGATGCCAATACCCCCACGCCAGTCAGACCATGCAATGATGGATGATCGAAGCTGAGAGTCCTTGGTCGTATCCCCAATGACAACCTTGCCAGGGTAGATGGACGCAAGCGTAGACCGTACCGGGCGGGTAGTCGGATAGTACACGCCGTTGAGAAAGATCTCATTTGCTTCAACAACGGAATTTGCCATCAGTCTACCGACCTGATATTAACAAGCATTGGGAATGCTCTCCTTGCACGTTGTGCTTGGTCAGTCCAGAAAGCACTAATTTGCCTTCTGGCATCAGGGTCTGTGCCGGGTCCACTGGATGCCGCAAGGAATGCCAGAGATATCGCATTGGCGATAATATAATCCTCATCAATCTCTGTTGTGGTTGAGTCAGATGTAAGCAACGCTGGCTTGTCCCCACCTGTAATCTTTATCAGGCTATACCCAACTGCCTCATGTCCGTCACGAATAAGAACCAGATCACGGGACTCCTTATCTATCTTCCAAGTTCTTCTGTCCAGTGTGGCCCATTCAGCCGTATCGTTTGCTACGGCTACGATGTCATCTATCCACACTGTGCAAGCCCCCAGATCTGAATCGTACTCAAGTCCCACCGATATGATCGCTGTATCTGTCTCAGGGTTTGAAAGAGACATTCTTACAAAAGTCCAGGTATCAGCAGACAAAGCCGGAATGCTGAGTGTTTCCAGTGGACTTGCACAGGAGGCTGTATCATCGAGCAGAAGCTTCAGGTTGCCTGAGCTGGTCGCTACGGTACTCTTCACCCACATCTCTATGGTGTCATATCCAGAGATGTTCTTGCTTGTAATACTGTCTGTAACGAAATCTCCTGCAGAAGCACCAACAGCTATCACCATCTTCAGTGCCTGGGAACCTTGCTTCTTGTCTTTTGTGTCTAAACTTTGGGTGAAGTCCCCATCAGTTTTCTCGTCAAAGGTCGTACCGCAGGCATGAATCCTGGTGGAGCTTACCTTGTCACGGTACTCTACCTTGGAAATCATAGAGATATTCGATGGAATATCGAACCTTGTCTGGTGTCCATCTCCATGAAGTTCTATGTTTTCAATTGGGTCATAGACCCATCCAGTCGCTGACATAATGGACTGGTTAATGAAGTCGTCAATGTCATCTGGGTTGTATGCACCATCCCACAGCTCGTAGGACTCTGATGCCGTAGATGCCGTAGCTGCCGGCATGAATGTCAGCGTTGTAACATTACTTGAGATGGCAGAGTCTGTGACTCGCCTCGTCAACGTGTCGTTGCTACCGCTTGTGAATCGTACCCACTTGCCTATCTGGTTATCTGCACCACCCAAGACAAGCGTGTTGTCCAATAGCGTCGTGGTGCTACCGCTACTTGATGCGGAAGACACATATAAACCGCCAAGTGAACGGCCTATGTGCTGTCTCAGTTGCTCACGGGTCCTCCCTTGTATTGCTGGCATTGTACTTCCTCATTATTTTCGTGTGGAATTGCTTTGCTTTTTTGCACGTTGCAGTGGCTTTACGGCACGGAGAGCGATCACGAACTTCGGATCTTTCAATCGCTCCTTCTGTTCTGGGGTAAGCCTTTTTGGGGCTTGCCGTGCCATATTAGTACCCGCTCTTTTTCTTCTTGTTCCCGGTCATCTTCTTGCCTGTGCGCTTAGACTCGCGCTTAGCGGCAGCTCGCCCTGCTGCTGTGTAAGAATATTTCTTTCCACCTACTTTAGGCATATCTATTTCTCCTTCAGGCTCTTCCCCGTCTTCGCCTTATCCAGCTCCTCAAGCATTCGCCTATTCTCTGACATTGCTCCATCAAATGCGATGGATATCTCTGATAGCTTTCGCTTCAAAGCCTGGTTCTCGACCTGGAGAGCCACTATTGGGTTTGCCTGCATCACCGATTGGATGTCCTCTTGCTTTATTTCAAGTTCCATTTCCACTTCCTAATAATAAATTTTTCCTGAAGTACTTTCCCTACGCTTCGTGCGGTACTTGAGGAACTCATTGAGAGCCTTTCCTATCTGCTTCCTCTCTTCACTCGTAGCGGGGCGTTTGTCATATTTCTCATTGACCTCGCTAATGAAGCTCTCGGTAGCATGACCCATCATGTCCTCAACCTCAGCCTGAGAGGTATCAGAATCAGCAAGTACACGGATAATCTGCTTGTGTACCTTACCGAAACGATCCTTGGCTTCCACCCTTAGTTCGTGGGAAACTATCTTGTTTCCTATATTGCTCCCAACGGGAGCTACCCCATTATAAGTAGCCCCCGTCGGTGTCCACAAAGTACTCATCTACATCC
>Ga0114908_1000686_pt1 | contig 18330 bp, 34 predicted proteins | sample MalvireepMed_s17_FD_87292 | JGI IMG/M metagenome (GOLD analysis project Ga0114908, IMG submission 87292) | Marine viral communities from the Global Malaspina Expedition - Malaspina viral metaG DeepMed_s17 | ecosystem: Environmental > Aquatic > Marine > Oceanic | place: Mediterranean Sea... | reverse complement strand
CCCGACGAGACAATCAGTTGTCAGTATGATAACGAAATCGTACTCATTGCAGAGGTTTAGATTATGAAAGTCGGCGACCTTGTAAGACTCTCAAGTGAAAATGTGTGGCGCTATCCTGACCGAGACTGGTGTAAGGAGCAGCAATTGAAGATTGTGGTCCGCGCATCGGAAACCTGTATCGCTTTTGAGGGGTGGCCCATTACGTGGATGCCCCAAAAGTATTTTGTGGTCGTCGCGAGAAATGAGGTATAGGTGATGATACTTATAGGAGCTTTAATCTTGTGGTACTTCCAGGCTCCCGTGGAAGCTTATTTGTTTCTTTCCATTTTTGCATTGGGAGATCCTGAGTTGTGAGCTACAAAATCGGTGATTTGGTGAGCGTCATGTATTGTCATGTTGAGAAGGAACAGTTAAGGTTCCGGCAGCATATGGGCATCATAACAGATTCCGGCGGCGACGAGGGATTCAATGGACACCGTGGCATGCGGCGTTCTTTCAAGGTTTTGACGGTGGACGGAAAGCACGACTGGTCGCCTCGCGGCGACCTGACACTGCTCAAAAGCCTAGAATGAGCGCATATACTCCGCACCTGAGAGTTGGAATATTGGCTGCCGGCTATAGAGATAAGACCGTGCTTATTGTACCCGACCCAAAGGGAATTTGTATGCCCGGGTTCGTTATGGTGGTGGACATTAAGACAGGAAGACAAGGCATGCAATTGGCCCGCTATTTGCGTCCCTTAAAAACCTAACAATATCAAATACTTCTTGACTTCTGGGCCTCGTGTGCTATACTGTAGGCAGAGTGGAGGCTAGCCCGTGCGCGTTGGTGATTTAGTAAAGTTAGTCGTGCCGTGTATGGACTTCACCGTGGGCGTTCTATTATCACTTTCGCAGCCTATAGGACTCTCGAAGCCCGTCGCAACAGTTATGTGGGCTTGCGCCGCAGGCAAACGTCAACACCTTCCTGAACAGTTGGAGGTCCTAAGTGAAAGTCGGTGACTTGGTATGCAGTATCTCTCCGATGCTAGGGGACAAATTGTATATTGTCACTTATGTTGATGAACTCTTTGTTTGTATCAACGGAGGCAAGGGCCTGTTGGGGCGCAAGACATTTGAGGTTATCAATGCCGCGACCCGGTGATTTGATTGTTTTTTTGGGCGACGGAGATCCCAACAAGACCCACGACGACATTCTTGGAATCATCGTTAGGCGGGCGCCCGACGAAGACGACGACCCAGCGGTATTGGTAGCCTTCTTCAACGACGACTTTGACGACGACGAGCCGGGCCCGCTTCATTATTATGACCGCGAACTTATCAACTGGTTGAGACAGGGAACGATTAGGATTCAACATGCGTCGTAAAAAGCCACAAATTGGGGACATTGTGAGGGTTCCACAACTGGACCAACCGTGTCTGGTCACATCTACAATGGGCATTAGCCTTTGGGTTCGTCCGTTGGATAAAGAGGTGAGACCTGTTTACGTGCGCCGCGATAAAGTGGAGATTATCTCTCGTGCAAACTCACGCTGATTTGAGAATTGGGATGCTGGTTCGATGGTATGGCGACGACTGCGCCGACGACGACCCCAACGATTTGGGGGTTGTGGTGAAGATGCCAGGACAGAACTTCCACGGCTACTATCATATTGCGTGGTCGGTAACCAACACTGTAAGTCACCACAGTGCTGAAATGGTTGAAGAATCTTTATATCAGGGACACATGGAAATCCTATAATGAAAGTCGGTGACTTGGTAAAGTGGCATACAGAGAACGACTCGGTTGTGAGTCATCGCGACCGATCCGACACAGGAATTATTGTGGAGGGACCCCGCGACGGTTGCAGCGGAGACTCCCGCGCGATTTCTTACGCCGTTGCGTGGTTTGACGCAAAAACAACATTCTGGCACCTTGATTTCAATTTGGAGACACTCAGTGAAAATCGGTGATTTGGTAAGGGCAACCCCGGCCCCAAAGTGGGATATGGACCCCGAAGATAACACCCATATTGGTGTTGTAACCAAGCTGGCTCATTCCTTCGACGGATACAAAAATCAGATTATCCTCCTTAGCTTTGGGGACGATGATGGAGTATTCTGCACAAACGACTGGAGATTTGAGGTTATAAGTGAAAATCGGTGACTTGGTAGTGCGAACTTATGGCGAGGGACGACGCCCAATAGCAATAGTTGTCGGCTGGTACGAGTACGGCAGACCGGGCGAGCTGGCACTCGTTCTATGGACCGGGGAAAGATCCCCCGTCTCGATTGGAACCAAATACTTGGAGGTTATAAGTGAATATCGGTGATATTGTAAAATTAATTGATAAACCCACATACGACTGGATGGAAAACTATCTCGACAAAGAGTTCTTGGTGGTAGATGTGATGGTGGAGAGCGTAAAGCTGAAGATAGTGGGGTCCGATCCAGAGTGGTTTTGGCTCGCCGGCAAAGAAAATTTCACCCCTGTCGAAGAAGAAGTAACTAATTAAGATGTGGGGCAAACGGAACAATCCCGAAAAGGTCTTGACAGAGCCCCTTCGATGTGCTATAGTATAGACATAATCGAGATGACGGAGACTCTCTCATGTTTGAAGGTATTTTGAATTTAGAAAAAGCTACGCTGGAGCGGCTTACCAATGAGCGACGAGCTTCCGGCAGTATTCCTCAAGAAGTTGATGACACGCTCTCCATGCTTGGCGTCCACTGGGACGAAATAGAACAAGAGTATTTCAATATTGATAATTATCAGGCCGAGGTCTACCAACGTCTTACTGAGGAATATACTCGTGTTAACTACTCCTGATAATCGTTACATCATTCCTTGGCCTCCGGTTGTTTGGTTTTCGCCAGCATCGGGCAAGACCTATGCGGGCTCCGGCGGAACTCATATTGAAGTAGACGCAGGCACAACCCGCGAAGATATTGAAGAGTTCTTTTGCTGGGGGACCGAAGCCCGAAAGTATTGGGATTCCAACTACTGCGACGAGCCTGCAAAGACCATCGAGGTCAAGGGCTCAAAGGGTCAGACCTACAAGGTGACGAAGACTGGTCCCAACTGGAACTGTGAATGTCGAGGCTTCGCCTATAGGCGAGATTGCAAACACATCCAAAACCTCAAAATCATACTTGAGGCTTGACAAAGGCGCTCCAGTATGGTACTATATAGGCACAGTGAGTAAAGGAGCTACGGTGAAGGCACGAATCAATAACACGCTCGGACGAATGATGGTTGCCGGGGACAAGAGTTCTTGGGATTATGGATTCTTGGAATCTATCCAAGAGCAAGTCCAGAACGGACGCACTCTTTCCCACAATCAGGAACGACACCTTCAGCAGATTGAGGGTCGGTGGTCCGACGAGGCTCTTGCCTCCCGCGCCGACTTTGCAAACAAATGGGATGACGAAAAAGAACAGAAGTTCACGATCGCGCTCCGCTATTACAAGAAGACGGGTTACTACAACAACATTGTTTACAAGTATCTCGATGGGGATGACGGCCGCAAGGGCACTCCTACCGAAAAGGAGTATAACAAGCTCGTCCTCAACAAGTATGCGTCGGCGGTAATCAACAACGCTTTGAGTGAAAGTCAGTTTCCCGCTGGGACGACTGCTATCTTCCGCGCAAACGCCGGATACGGCAGGAACAATATGCCGGTGGTGGTGTTGCAGAACTCCAGCGATGGAAGTCAAGTGAAGTCCCACGCAAAGGGCGCGAAGCCCATTCGGGTTTTGATGGTGGGTTCAGCCGAACCCATTTGGACTGAAGAACGATATCTCAAAAGAGCCAAGAAGAGAAAGTAGAAGTTCAGCCCTGCAAGATCGGGGTTGGAATTAGGGGTGAAACGAAACTAAATATAAGGGTATTCAATGACAATCCTGAATACCAGTGTCAGTGCCGACTTTGATACGTCGCTCGATGCAAAGTATGTGAAAAGTTGTCTAGGTAGCAACACCTGAAAAGCGGTTGCCCCCCTTCTTACAAATGATAGATAATGGTTGACAGCAGCACCCAAAGCTGCTAGAATGAATATAGAAGCTAGAGATTAACTCCAACGAGGAAAGATGAAAACATGAGTTGGAATGGCACCGTAAGGTGTAGTAATTGTTACCAGAGTGGGCACAACCGAACCGGCTGCCCAGAACTCAAAAAGGCGTGGGAGCAAGACCCCGAGAGTTACCAGGGTCGCCAGTGGGCGCGAATCATGGCGACAAAGGCGAAGCCCAAAACGTGCTCTTATTGCGGGATCCAGGGGCACACGCGCCCTGGCTGTGCCGAGTTGAAGACCCACAAGCAGATTTATCAAGAGGATGCGATTATCTTCCGACAGGCGATGGCTAAGTGGATGCGTGAGAGCGGTCTCGGAATTGGTGCACTGGTCCGCGCAAAGGATGTTCAGTATTTCAGCGACGACGGTTATGTGTATCCCAACGATGCAAATTACGTTCCCCCCGTGGGACTTATTACGAATGCGCACCCATCCGTCGATCACTATGGTGCCATCAGTGGAACTCAGGAGTGGATGAGTAATGGGGGGCTGCTTTCAATGCAGCTTTTGGGAAGCGGCGATATGGAACCTTACCGTCGCAACGTGGGTCTTGGCCTTCCCTGCATTCCAGGCATTGTGCCGCGAGTGGGAAAAGATTGGTACAACAACCCCACAGACCGGCTTGACCGATGCAACAATATAGATTGGGAAGTGGTTTCGGCGGGCTACAAGCATTTTGATTCTACTGATTGGGCTTCCACACGGGTTGTGGCACCTCACGTCAAAGAGCATTTTGCACGCGACAACGACCAGTGTAGCCGTAGTTTCCAGAGCTTCCCGCCCGAGCAAAAAGAGCAGCTTCGCGATTATGTCAACGGGGACATTGAACTTTCTGAAATGAAGGACGTCGAACCTCCCGACACTGATACTTAGTACATAAGTGATGATTATTTTGCTTGACTTCAGCGGTCGAGTGTGGTATTATATAGATAATGGACGGGGCGAGTAAGCCCCACAACTAGGAACAAAACATGGCAATCGACTTCAAGAATCTTCTCCTCGTCCTCCCGCACGTTACGGATGCGAATCACCCCGTCCTGCTTCGCGGGCGACACGGCATTGGCAAGTCCAGTGTTGTGTACCAGTACGCGACTTCGGTGGGACTTCCCGTTGTGGAACGTCGCGCCTCGCAGATGACCGAAGGTGACCTTTTGGGTCTGCCGAAGGTCGATGATAATGTGACTTCTTTCTGCCCGCCCGACTGGTTCGCAACTGCTTGCGCTACTGGCGTCCTTCTCTTCCTCGACGAGGTTGACCGGGCAACCCTGGAAGTGCGGCAGGGCATCTTTGAGCTTTGCGACTCTCGCAAGCTCGCGGGCCACACTCTGCACCCCGAGACTCTGATTTTCGCTGCGGTGAACGGCGGAACTCACGCGGGTGCTGCTGCCTATCAGGTTGGCGAGATGGACCCGGCTGAACTGGACCGCTACACCGTGTTCGATGTTGAGCCTTCGATTGATGACTGGATTACCTGGGCGCGGGCGAACTGCGAAGCCCTGGTTGTGGATTTCATTCGCAACAACACCGAGCATCTTGAGCACAACGACGACCCGGAGCCGAACAAGATCTATCCGTCCCGCCGTTCCTGGGCTCGCTTCAGCGACACCATGACGGCAGCAAAGATGCTGGAGGCTGGACAGTCGAATCCAGTTGTGTTTTCGCTGGCTTCGGCCTACCTGGGCTTCGAGGCTGCTGTTTCGTTCAACGATTTCGTGGCGAACTACTCCAAGGTTGTGACCATTGCTGATGTTCTCGACAAGGGAAAGGTTCCCGAGGTTGATATGAACCAGCACTGTGCTCTCATTGACAAGATGGGCGCGAGCGATCGATTCAAGAACCCTCTGAATGAGGGTGAACTGACCAATCTGGCGAACTACTTTATGTCGCTCCCGTCCGAAGCCGCGATGAAGCTGTGGACGATGGTGGGACAGGCCAACCAGGACAACGCGATTTCATTCCATTCCTCGAAGTCGAGCGACGACCGAGCCGTGGGCAACTATCTTGTTGAAATTCTGACTGGCGACAAGGTTTAGAGGGAACAAGCAATGACCGACCCGACTATTAGTAACTCAACGGATATGGGTGAAGTTGTGGACCACAGTGAGACTGAGGAAGTGGACATTTCTGCTTTTGACCTGAACATTCATGTTCATCGGCTGCTGATGGACGAGCCTTTCTTCGCCGCGCTTTCGCGGCGAATGGACAAGCAGGGAACCAATACGATCGCTACTGCTGGCGTGACCGTGACTGAGGAAGGTAAGCTCAAGATGCTTTACAATCCAAAGTTCTTCGCGGAGCTGAACACCGATGACGCTCGAAAGGACATTCTGAAGCACGAGTTCTATCACATCGTGCTTCAGCATGTGACTGGCGGAAGATTCATGTCTTTCCGCGATATGAGTCCGAACGAGCGGAAGATTCACAATATTGCGATGGATTTGGCTATCAATGGTCATCTTCCGCACCTCCCCGAAATGGCGTGCATCCCTGGAAAGGGACCGTTCGCGCATTTGGAGCCTTTCAAGACTGCCGAATACTATTTGAAAGAACTTCGCAAGATGCAGAAGGAAGGCGACCAGGAAGGTGAAGGCGGCGGAGGCCAGGGCGAAGGAGAGGGCCAGGGCAACGGAAAGCCCCTGGACGGAATGGACAGTTTCGACGACCACTCCGGTTGGGATGAGGTTGACGAGCAGACAAAGCAGATTGCCGAGGAGCGAGTCAAGGAGTTCATCAAGGACGCTGTGGAGGAGGCAAACTCTTCCAGCCGAGGATGGGGAAGTGTTCCGGCTGACTGTCGCAAGCAGATTATGGATTCCATTTCCAACAAGGTTGATTGGAAGAAGGTTCTTCGCTACTTCGTGAAGCAGAGCCAGAAGGCAAACAAGCGTTCTTCCATTCGGAAGATCAACAAGCGGTATCCTTACCAGCATCCTGGCAAGAAGGCATCGCGAACTGCAAAGATTGCCATCGCCATCGACCAGAGTGGGTCCGTTTCGGACCAGATGCTAGCAGCCTTCTTCGCAGAGTTGAACGGACTGGCAAAGATTGCCGAGTTCACGGTGATTCCGTTCGATACCCGAGTTGACCCGGACAAGAACTGGGTTTGGAAGAAGGGGATGAGCCGCAAGCGTGAACGCACGATGTATGGGGGAACCTGTTTCGACGCTCCGACGAAGTTCGTCAATGAAACCGGCGGATTCGATGGACTCATTGTCTGCACAGATATGGAAGCGCCGAAGCCGGTTCGCTGCAACGTGCAGCGGCTGTGGATTACCGACGAGTACCACGGCAACCGCCCCTACTTCGACCCGAAGCCGGAACGAATGATTATCGTTCCGAACGAAAAGTAAAGAATTCAATTATTGACAGGAGGGCTGCCGTCTGCTATTATTAAGGAAAGTGGACGGCAGCCCCGAGACAATGAAACCAATGAAACCAAAGAAAACCAGAAATTGGATTGCAGTTGCTGCTTTCCAAACAAGCGGCGCAGGCAAACACCAGAACCGCAAACGGGATGTTTCAAAGGGACACTCTCGTAAGACGAAACACAAAAAGAAAAGAGATTGGTAATGGACCCTTGGGAATACTGCAATTCGCTTCGTTATGGATTTGACGAAGACTACGATTCACCCGTCTTTGATGATGAAGACACTGACCCAGAAAGGGAATCGAACGAATGATTATTTTTGCTTTTGCAAATGTTATTCTAGCGCTAGTAGCCGTGGCGACGGACTGATATGATGACACGACTTAGAAACGATTTGGTGCTGGACAAGTGGCAGAAGGGAGAAAAAGCAAATTCCCATACTGGGGCTTTGTCAACGGATGGTCGCCACTTGTTTTCGTACAATATGAAGATTGGCCACCGCGCGGATTCGGGAGTGTGCGTTTTGGGGGATTTTACGTCCCCCGGTGGTGAGTTTAAGAGTCAGACGACTTCGTGCCATGTTGGGAAGGCTCGAATCTTTGCCAACCACACGATGCACCCCGTCGTTTTTAGGAAGTCTTTTCCCTTCCCGGAGTACAGGTAATGAAAATTGATCTTACAGACGAAGAATGGACGACCGTGTTAGTCGCTTTGGATGGCTACGGAGCGCGCAAGCGCATCGAATGGCTCGATAGTCGCGACGACGACGACCTCACCGATGCCGGCTCTGCCGAGTGGTGCTGGCACAAGATTCAAGGTGCTCTTGAAAGCGAACGAAACTCAATTGCCGACGCCGTGGGCGAAGGCGAAATTAATAACATTACAAGTGCGTCGATTGACCCGTTCGGGCTTCCGACGTGGACAGACTAGAAAATGAATAAGCCACTATATACCTCTAATTATGCGAATAATATTCCCAACATGCACAACAGCGAAGTTGTGGGGCTCGCAAAGAACCGATACACCGACGACGAAACGATGCTAGCGATTTCAAAGCACTGGTATCGTCTCGGCAAGGAGTATCTCGCCAGCAATCCGAACATCACCGAGGAAGCAGCCCGCGAACTCTGGAATCATCGAGGATACGTCTTCAAGGCAACCTTGATGGCGAACGGTCGTATCAAACTGAAGAAGAAGGAATACGGCGAAGTTTACCGCAAGTATTTCAAGAACAACCGACGTTCCCACTGGCGTATGATGCAGGCATTCTTCGGAGGCTACCATTATTGGGGCAACCGTACAGAAAGCAAGAACAATACCCCGACCGAACTGCTCGAAGAGATTTACGCCGATTTGCCCGAAGATGAGCAGATGCGCTCTTACACTTTGGAGCGATTCATCAATCACCAGAACTGCTCGCTTAACCTTGCGCTCAGAATCTCCACGATGCCTGACCCGCCGCAGGAGAGCTACTATGCTCGCAATTTCGACGACCTTCGACAGAAGGCTTTGCTCAAGGTTGCGGAGATCACGAAGCGCGAAAGCGCAGATTCGCGGTAATTTTTTGCTTGACTGTCGCCCCCTGCTGTGGTATATTACAGACAGTGGGGGGCGATGAAGTCACCACACGGCGCAAAGGAAAGCCACCATGTCTCGACTTTTCAATTCCAACAAGTCGGCAGGGTCCTCCATGCGCCGTCAACGTAGCCGGAACTCTTCGGCACAATTCCACGCAAAACTCGAAGGCGCACACGACGAGGGTAAAAACTGCTCTCGCTGTGGCGTCCACGACCCCAATGTTTCATCCAAGTGGGTGGGACATTGGAATTGCGCGTCATGCGGTGGAAACACCGTGAGCCGCAAGATCGTAAACGCCGGTAGCAGCGGATCCGCTCCCGGCGAAGCAAGACGACTCCGCTTCGCTCGTCTTCGCAACAAGCAGAAGGCTCCCACCACAACTTTCGTCGTGTCGTCGTTCCTTGATGAGCGGCCCAAGGCCGTCAAAAAGGTGACGCCGAAGAAGGCAGCGCCTCAAGTCCAGGCAAAGACCGCGAAGCAGAAGCAGCGCGAAGAAGCCATGAGGGCTCTCGGATTGACCGAGGCAGACATTATCAAGTTCCAGGGGGAGTAAACCAGTGAAGATGGTTATTGTCTTTGATACTGAGGATAAGGACGGGATGGAAAACACCATCAAAATGGTTGACCACCTTGCCACCGAATACTTGGGGCGCGGCCTCAAGACTCACCACAAGCGCGAATTCGGCAAAATTGAGTTCATCAAGGTGCTTCGCAATTTCGCTAAGAAGGTAAAGGCAGAAGAGGCAACCGGGGGCGATGGGGGTGGACTTCGCTTCGCAAAAGTCTTCTCCGAAGAAGTTTGGAATGCAAAAATCAAAGGGAATCGTTACCCATGACGATCAAAGTCGGTGATTTGGTGCGGATCGCCGCGCGCTGCTTCGAGCCCTGCGAGCCATCGACTCTTGTCGGGCTTGTGGTTGGCTTCGGAAAGACTAGAACCGTGGGCATCGTCGAACCCACAAAACTCGCCAAAATCGAATGGACGAGCGGCTCTGTGACGGAGGAAAGGGTAGCCCACTTGGAACATTGCGATGGAGCGTGAAATCATGATTGGCGATTTGGTGCGACTACTCCAACACCGAGCCCGCCATGCGTGCGCCGTGGGTATTGTGGGATTGGTGGTTGACTTCGTGGGACTCGAAAGCATTGGCTGGACGGATCCAAACGAACTTTGCGCGAAAATCGCATGGACCACCGGGGCGCAGAGTGTAAATGGGCTTTCGACATTGGAGCGGGTGGTGCGACATGCACGAGATTGAAGTCGGAGATTTGGTGCGCCGCAAGACGACGCAGGGCGTACACCGTCGAGTTTACCTTGTGGTGGAAATAGAAAAACGTGAACATTCCGATGGGAGGCCAATTCTCGGCCCGCATGGTAGACCGACTTGGTGCAAACTGCACGACGACGAGGGCCGATTGACTGCCGTCAAGTCTTTGACGCCCGTTAAAAGGGTCCGACGATGAGAAGAACAGATCACCACGGAGATATAATCCCGCGAGTTGGCGATGTTGTTGAATCACGCGCAATCCCCAACGACCCCGGCACAGTAGTAAAGATTCTCCAGGTGAACGCAAACGGCGCTGTGTGTGTTGCCGTCAAGTGGTTTGTTTGGGATAACGGTAGAACCACAGAAGAATACGTTAGCGAACTACGGATTGTGAGCGAAGTATAATGATTTACATTGGTGACTTGGTGGAATGGCGCGACCAGCGTCAATATCCCGGTCTTCGTGGCATTGTCACAAACCTACAACAATCCGAGCCCGAGCATCTGCCGAAAATTTTTGTCTATTGGGACTACCCGGACATTGGCCCCTGTTGGGAAGAAGAATCGAGTGTACGCATCATTTCAGCAATAACGAAAGACATCAAATGAGCAAAGTAATTGCAGCACAAATCAGGAACATCCTCAAGAACGACGGATTCATTCCGCACAAGAAAAACGCAAAGGGAAGCACGGTTATTTATAGCCGCAACCATCCCACGGCAAAGTTCGTGCGAGTTGTGGTAAATTCCGGCATCGACGCAAACAGCGGAAAATTCACAGCCCAGCCAACGGTGAAGTTGTGCTATATAAATCGCAAGAAGAGTTGGCGCGAAATCACCACAGAAATCTTCACAGATCCGAAGAAGCTCGCGAGCACAGTTAAAGCACAAGAAGCAGCAGAAAAGTTCGTAAAGAGTTGCAAGTATTGCAAGGCGAAGAAGTTTAAGGCAAAGACGGGCAACACCGTTTGCGCTAACGCATGTTGGACGGCATGGGGCGGCAAGAAAAAGTCAGCGAACAATACAAAGAAAAAGTCACAGGCAAGAGCGCAGAAAAAGTCACAGATGGTGACACCAAAACACAAGAGAACTTATCCGGCCAACAAATCTTCTCAGAAAAAGGGACAGAAAAATCTTCAGAGATTCTCTCAAGAAATCTTGCCAGGAGATTTGGTCACGATTGAGAAGCACGAGGGCATCAAGGTATTGGAAGACTTGACCGGAAGTGTGTTGGGCATTATACAGAAGGTGAACCCTAACGGTAGTGTTACAACCTCCTGGACCGCCAACACTGCCAACATCCACGAATGGATGCTGCCTGTTAACAACACCTACGCTGCTGACGCATTGCCGTCCTACAGGTTTAAGGTGTTGTCCCGCAAGGTCGAATGGGTCGAAGTAGCTTAGGGGGAAGCTGAGGATGTGCAAGTAATGTTGGTTGGAGTTGTTTTGTTTGTTTTGTTTGGGGAATGGGTGCTGGCTACTATTGGCCGATATAGTACAGACGCAATCCCACACAGTCAACCCGTGAGTCATGTGAGTTCCATGCGCCACACAAATAACATATATGTGAGTGGTTGTAGCATGCAACAGTCACACTGTGAGTTACTTGCGCCCTGCAAGCAGCCGCCATGACAACCGGGCACAATAATGCCCGATACATTTCCCGTGGATGTGGTATATTAGGATCATGACGACGACGCGAGACGCCATTACCACGGAGGACTTGACAAACACCTTGCATAGTTTGCAGTCTTTTAACTCGACTTTTCGCGCCCGTCGTGGTACTATATAAACAGTTGAGGGGCACTAAAGCCCCGCCCGTCTCGAAAGGACACACAACATGACCGACATTTTCCTTGCCACCGCCGCCGATATGACCCTCGCTTTTAGCAACATCGGATCCGCTCTGACCTTCATCGAGGACAGTCACGCGGACCTTAACCCGGAAGGGTCCGCGCTGATGCTCGGCACCATCCCCGCGACCAATAAGGCCGTCAAGGGTTCCACCGCCCGCGTGCTGACTTTCAACGCCGCCGGGGCGGATGCTGCTTCGCAGGTTGCAGCCGCTCAGAGCAAGCTGGACGGCGCTCTACAGGCTTGCGCGCTCGTTGGCGTAGACCCGGCGAACGTCGCGACCGTGGGCACGCTCCGCGATGCTTTGATGACCGCGCAGTGCCTCGTTGACACGGACGCGGATGCTGTCGTGCTTACCATCGAGCGGATGACCCTCCACAAGCGAGGCTACAAGAACAGCTAATTGCAACATGCAAACAATCTTGCCGGGGTTCGCCCCGGCTTTTTTGTGCCTGCTGTGAGTGGTTGCGTGTGCGTAGTAACTCACAGAGAACCTGGCGAATGCTGCGTGAGTTGTTTAGCACCAGCAAGTAACTCACAAAAGCTCACAAAATAAAGTTGTAAAATGCATGCATAACAGACCCCCCCCCTCCCCCCGTGGGGGGCCCGAATATATGTGCTATACATGTATACCGGCGAATTGATGCGCCTTAGTACGTTTAATATGCGTACGCAAATTTCCGGACTTTTTAGAATTCTTAAATAAAAATAAATATATAACCCAATATGCGATATAATTAATATAGTGGAAACCTTAAGGGACATCATCATCATTGCAGGCCTAGGATCCCTAGGCGCGATGTGGGTGTTCATTGTGCTAGCGATGCTGCATGCGTTTTGGGACACTGTCGGAGAACATGCCATGGCATTAATCCGACGTTTTAAGAGATAAGGACTGTATGCGACTAGATGACCAACCCGGTCTTACATACCATCATCTTTGGCGCCGCGGTATTAATACCAGGCGGTCTATTGGTGTACTTTGCGTGGCGAGCCTATAGGTCACACCAACAGAGAAAGGTGCGCCCTGAACCTACTCCTGTAGAAGCCCGCGAAGCCTTCTTTCGTAAGTATCCAAAAGACTCCCTGCGCGCAAAGAGTCGCAATGAGCAACTTAATCGTATTAAAGTACTAAAAACAAGACCCCGCAAAAAGTCCCAGTAGAAATTTGCAGGTCTTTCTGTTTCGGCACATTAAGTGCACAACCTTATAGCAACTTATTTATTCTTTCTGCTATACTCGCAGCTATTTATCTCTGTTATGCGAAATCTCTTTCAAAATAACGACGAACTTACACAAGCCGTATTTTGGATATGTTGTGCCACCGTTGTTGGATCCGTTGCCTGGATATTAATCCACATCTAAGGGTAGTTTATATTTTACTCTGTATTTCCGCAAAGTGTGTATTGACTTGAGATGGAAAAATGTGCGCCAGCATGTGAAAGCACAAGAAAAAATTTGCGAAGTTTTGACTAATTATTAAAACGGAGCTCCTATGCTTACTTTAAATCTTATTCTGTGCGCTTGTTTTATGATTCTCATGATCGTTAATATATACGGAATCCATAGAAATAAAAAAAGAGAACAAGAGAACACTATTATTGGCGCCAGCTTAGAGCACATTGTGTGCGACACGCAAGACCAGCTGCTTAAAAACCAAAAATTAATCGAAAAAGCCAAAAGCGATGTTTCAAGAGCCCAAGCTTTGCTCCGAGATCTTCCCTTTGATTCGGCGCCGCAAGAATCTTTTGATCCTACAAGAGAAATCGATTCCCCGGCGATGCTCTCAACACTGCTCACCGTACTTGTTAAGAAGTATGGAGCAGCAAGACTTGGAATGGCTGACTTTTCAAGTCTGGACGATGAATATATTTCTGTCTATATTGATACTAAGACACAAGAAATTATTTTGGCCATTAGCTCTGATGTTGGGTCTGAGCCGCCTCTCGGGGTGTTTGGGTCCGGAAATTCCGACGACACCTTTCATTAAAACTATTTAGTATGTGAAGCCCGGCAATCTCGTACGATCATCTAAATCTAATCATATTGGTATTGTGGTGGATATCTTTGATGATCTAGATCCGGTGGATCCGTGGATTCGTGTTTTGTTCACTCATCCTACTTATTCGTCTCAATGGTGCAAAAAAAGTATTTTAGTAATAATAAAAAAAGAAGGGGGGGACTGTGTAGTCCCCCCTCTTCCTGACGCTCTCTCTAGAAGTGGGAGTTTATGAGTCGCGCCATAAATTATTCGAAGCAAATTTAAGTACTTCTTCTGCCGAGTCTTCATTGTATCCGTAATTGTCAATTAGAGTTTGAACCATGGCATTAAATTTCTTTTGTTGTTTGGTGTCACGACTCTTAGACTTAGTAACAATTCGGGAGATGTCACGAACAGAAGACACCAGCTTGGTTTCAACTGCCTCGCGTAAAGGACCATAAGAACGCCAATCGATAACCTCGCCGCGGCGAAGCCTAGCAAACATATAAGAAGTAATATCGGCGCGGAAGTTATTCTTGGCGGATCCCTTGATGCCAATTTGTTCCTCAATACTGACCAAGAATCTTTCGTCGGGCTCCATGTCCTCATTGGTAACCCTGTCCTTGACCTTAGTGTTATTAACATAGGCCTCAGCATGATCAAGATAGTTGTTAAATAGAGACTCTGCTTGTTCATCATAAGCAGAAACAAATGCTTTGGTGATTTCTTTTTCTAGAATGGAAAGATACTCCTCATGCAGTGTTTTTTGAAGGAATTGTAAAAAATATTTGCGGTCGTCGGGATTTACAATCTGCTCCTTCACCTGTTTAATAAGAGCATCCCGGATGGAAATAGGTGTAATCATATTTTTAGTTGAATCAGCCAATGAGGCATCAATTGCCTTCATAATAAATCGAGTAGAGATACCTGTCATTCCTTCATCCTCCACCTCTTCTCGGAGGTCTTTGATATCAACTTTTTTGATAAGACCCTTTTCAACAATTTCTTCACCATTATAAATCTTCATTTTAGTCAGAGGATCAACTTTATTAGAGGGCTTAAGTCGAGAGAGAACAGCGAACATCGCAGCGACCTCAAGTGTGTGAGGAGCAAGATGATAGTCATAATCTGAGCGTCCGATTAGCTTTTCATAAATTTTAACTTCTTGCTTATATTCTAAACAGTAAGGAATGTTAACGCGAACAATTCTATCTAAGATGGCTTCATTGGTATGTTCTGCTTTGAACTTATTCCATTCTGCTTCATTGCAATGAGCCAGGATCACACCGTCAAAATATATCATGGCCTGTTTACCGGGGGAGGGAACGTTTTTTTCCTGCGTTGCTGTGATCATTGTGTGGAGAAACTCAATTTCATTTTTGAAGACCTCAACAAATTCTACAATTCCTCGATTGCCCACATTAAAGGCGCCATTAAGACTCAAGACGCGAGGGTCGTCCTCGGGGTATAAATCTAATTTCGAAATATCCTCAGACCCAATAAGGAGGCTTGTATCTTGGGTATTGGGATCCATGGGAGGTACGACGCCAACACCTTGTCGGCCGCGGCTAGAAAATGAAGCCTGTGTAATTGGAAATTTAGTAAAGTCACCACCCTGATCATTCAAAAGCCGATACCGGCAAACGGGACAAAGGTCACCCTCAATTTTAATTCCGTACTCGGCTTCAAATTCCTCTCTTAAGGAGCGTGGAATAAGATGAAGCGGCTCCTCGCGAATAGGGCACCCCTCAAGTATATAGGCGGCCTCAGATTGTTCTAGCGCTCCTTTGATATGCTCTACAAGCGCAGACTTGCCGGCACCTACGGGCCCCAGCAACAGCAGAACTTGACGACTTTCTTCTCCTCGCATAGCTGCCGAGTGCAAATATCGCATTACTTTTTCCAGTGGACGTTCCATACCAAAAAACTGGGTGGAGAAGTAGTCATATATTTTTACCGCCTCTCCATTAAAAAGTGTGCGGCATCGATTATTTGTTTCATCTAGTTGAGTAACACCATGGGAAACGATTTGTTTGTACAATCTCTTGTGCGCCAGAGAAGCAATCTCTTTATCTTTTTCTAAAAGCTTGAGATAATCTTCCAGGGTTCCTTTAAACTTTTCTGTTTTTTTACCCTCTCTGTGTTTTTTAACATTTTCTAAAAATTTATTTGTTGTGGTCATACTTTAAAACTCCCATATTTCATTTTCCACCATTGAGATAAGTTTTATCTCATCTCCCCACAGGGTTTTGATATTTTCAAAAACCTTAGACGCATATTTTAAATCTAGGTCGCGACCGTCATGTTCGTGCACCAAGGCTAAAACATTATTCTTTTCAATTTCATCTACATAGACTGTGGGAACCCTGTTAAGTCCCACATTCCTAATTAAATCATCTCTTACTTTTTCCCACCCACGATCGTCAGATATCTCATCTATTGTAGTAGCTTTTTTATCTTTTTTAAAGGAGTAGCTAAAGTAATTAAGATCTCTCATAAATTCCTCATCAAGATAAAAGCGCAGAAATGATATATCATTATGTATTTCTCGCAGAACCATAGCCTCTTCAAAGCCGCCATCGGCGATGATTTTCTCAAATAGTTTAAAACCTAGGTGATAAGGATTAAGTTGCCCTAGATGAGGGCGCACCACCTGATTATGTAGTTTAATGAATGGTAAATGTAAATTGGCCGGTAATTCTAGTTCATTAAGAATTTTATAATGAATGGTGCATGCCCATCCCTCGTTCATTACTTTTGTAAGAGCCTGGGGGATGAAGTATTGTGAACTTTCTTCAACGATAAGAAGGAGGTTGCGTTCCCATTCCTTAAGGCTTTTACTATGTTCTGCTATGAATTTTAACAAATTATAGTCAGGTCGTAGTGGAATTTTTTCCAGATTGGGCTTGTATCTGGGATTCTCGTCCATTTTTCTTTTTTCTCCGTCAATAATCTGCTCGCGTGTCTTGTAGGTTATGCCCGCAAACCGTGGTACCTGGTATTTAATGGAATGGGCGGCATCTAGAATCGTTTCTACCTTATCAATTCCAATCGAGGGGTCTTCGATCAGCTTTCGAACGTATCTTGCAGCAGACTTGAAGCTGTCGATTATGTTATTAGGATTGGTATTATCAAACATTCGGTTATTTTTGAAGAAATCAGAATGACCCACACAGTGTGCCATGGTTAAAATATGAACATACAGCGCATTTTCTCTCATAAGATAAGCGATACTCGGATTTGAATTAATAATCATCTCATAGGGGAGCCCAGTTTGTCCCATGTTGTATAATGTGTGGGTTCTTTCATATTCCTTGCCGTAGGACCAATGTCGGTAGTGTGTTGGGACACCGGTGTATGCCATGGCGCCTAACATTTCCTGGTAGTCGATAATTTCATAGTCGATTGGATACCAGTCTAATCCCAACTTTTCAGCTACTGCAAGGATTTTTTCATCCCAGTAAACTAAGTCTCTTTCGGTCCACCCAGTCATTTTTATTTTTTGCCGCCAAATAATGTACTAAATGCTGTCCAAATATGATCGGTGTGGCCGATCATTACTTTTTTGAAGGTATTGTCGCAGATAGGAGTCAGTTTTGTCCATAAATTTTCCATATCTTCATTTTTCCAAGAAGAAAAGCTGGGCCACGGGTGACCTGTAGGCATGATTGCCTCAGTACCCTCGTCCGCAAAATTGGAATAATGTTCATTAATTTCGCAATAGCCACTTAATTGGCTTACCTCCTTGATTCTTTTAAACAAATCAATACACTTTTCGTTGTCCGATGACCAATTTTCTCCGTCACCACAGTAAAAACTATATATATTCCAACTATTAGGATGAAATTCTTTTTTAATTGTGTCCAACTCTAGGTTCAAACAGCTAGAAATGATTGTTCCTCCGTGTGTGCCCACTTTAAAGAAGTCATCTTCGGAGACTCGGGTGGCCTCAGTCGAGTGAGAAATAAATACGACCTCAACTTTTTCATATTTATGATTTAAAAATTGATACATTAGAAAAAAGAAGCTTCTTGCAAGATATTTTCGCTCCATCGACATGGAACCCGATACATCCATGAGAAAGAAAATAACAGCGGAGCTGTTTTCTTTGATTTTGGGCTTGATATGATGATATTTGAGGTCGTCTTGGTGAAAAGGAAATCGTTCGTTAGTGTCGGGATCGTAAGTTCCAATTTTTTCCGCCCTTTTGCGTCGTCTAATCTTTCTTT
>Ga0114908_1000682_pt1 | contig 18405 bp, 22 predicted proteins | sample MalvireepMed_s17_FD_87292 | JGI IMG/M metagenome (GOLD analysis project Ga0114908, IMG submission 87292) | Marine viral communities from the Global Malaspina Expedition - Malaspina viral metaG DeepMed_s17 | ecosystem: Environmental > Aquatic > Marine > Oceanic | place: Mediterranean Sea... | reverse complement strand
TTGCTCCATTGCTGACGTAGGTACGAACACGGCGGATTCGCGTGTCTGGCATAGTACCCCCCCTCAACAACGTAGCCGTCAACTTGCGCTCTGGCTGTTGCTCCGGATTCCGCCACGTTGCCAAGCCCGATGCTTGGTTGTCTTCGATCGACCCCGGGGAGTCGATAGCCCCTATGTTTGTGGGCCCAGTGTATTTCGGGTCTTCCGACCGTACTCACTGGCGTGGCGTCTATGGTGTGTTACTTCTTTGCCTATTCGCTATCTCCTTGCTGAGAGTCGCGATCGACTCATCTTCCGCCGTTTTCTAAGTGTGTCGCCGGCGAGTCCGGCAACGGCAAACACCCTTGCAAAGGCCTTGCCATCGATGAAACATTACTGGAAGAAAGTAGCTAAGTTGTTGCAGCACAATAGAAGATAGCGATAACCTGACATGGCATGACACCATGCGGGTGAACATTCGAGCACTACCGATGGTGGGTAGATCTGCCAACATGGCAAGGCCAAGGTGGCATTGATTACTCAGAGCCTCTGACTGACAGATCTGTCAACATATGTGCCAAACTGTCGGAGCATGGATTTGCTATAATGAACGTAGGGAGACAAGCGCCTATTATAGATATATATGGGCCGAGACCAACGCGTGCGCGAGTTTTATATATCTACCCAAGCCCAGTTCGATGCTGTTACCCATCCATTATATAAGGCGAGGTTGCTATATGTTCCATTATATAAGGCGATGGCCTAACGCGCCCACGCGCGTGTGTGCGTACGCGTACGCGCGTTAAACGTGCAATTCTTGCAGGTTAGGTGCATTTTTTGCAGGTAATCCCGGATGGCATACCCGCGGACAGTCGAGTCCCGTTTTTACAAAGATGTCCTCTCTAAACCACAGAGTATGTTGTAATTCTTATTGACAGATAGGTATATGCCACATTCCTATTGACAGATATGTGCACCCCCTATACCATTATATATAGGCGGCAGCTGCCGTATGGGTGTCGACGAGTTATATTACATAAGAGGGTGTCTTGGTATGGAGATTAGTGAAGAGACTTGGAAGGAAGAGGTAATACTGAGGGTGAGGGCTTTGGAGAAGCAGGAAGCGTATAGGTCCATACTCATCAGGCTCAAAGAGCAGATGGCTTACTGGATAGAGGAGATAGATCAGGAAGATGGCGGAGATATCGACGCCAAATAGAAGATGAGCAATAAGAGAACCGCACCATCTCGGCGTGTATGAAGCGCAAAAGCGGCTCGACCAGAGAAGAAATTGCTGCCTACGATGAGAACATCGTTTTATGGGATGACTGCGACGAAGCCATAGTGGGCATCGGTGAAAGGTGCGGACAGCCTTCCGTCGCTATATATGACAATGGGAAACTAATCGAATGCTTTGTCCGACAGGGCATGACCCATGAAGAAGCGGAAGAGTGGGTCGATTTCAACATCCGCTGCGCTTGGGTGGGCGAGCGGACCCCGATTATTCTCCACACAGAGCCCGAACTATAGCGCAGTGGATAGAAAAAGTTCTTACAATTTCCCTGTGACAGAACTGACCAATGAATCACTACTTTAGGCGACGTCGCCGTAGGCAAGCAGGGCTACCTTGTTCAACCCCATCAAATGTGGCATCTGCATCATCAAGATTTCAACGAGGATTGCTGGCTGCGATCCCCGGCAAATGGTCAAGCAGTGCGCTTGGAAAACCCAGTCCAAGGGCAAAGGAGGCAGGAGATGTACGTGGAATTGGAGCATAATATGCTGGCGTGGGCGGGACTATATGCTGATTTTGTGAGCGCGGCAGATGCGCGAGTCTTCAAGGCTGCGGAGAAAACCATTCCCAGCCAAGACCAAGTAGAACCGCCAGTGCATTTAGTAGGCAAGGGCGGGAATATCGATATAGTAGCCTGATAGAATATCCAATGACAGGAAAGCTGCCCAAGCCAAGAACCCGGAGACCGGGAGAGGAGTTTATCCCGGCGCTCCATAATACCTATGACTACCTGAGTCCCGAGAAGCAGGATGCGTTTCTGGGCCATCTGGCCAAAACGATGAATGTTACTCAGGCCGCAGAGAGATCCAGCATTGAAACCCATCATCTGTATCGCGTACGCACTGTCGATGCGGAGTTTGCGCAGAAGTGGCAGGATGTACTGGATAAACGACTGGATACGCTGGAAGAAGGGCTGTGGGACGATGCCCAGAAGCATCGGGAAGAACGATGGAAGATTCTGACCCGCCTGCGCCGGGAGAAGTGGGGAGATAGCCGGCAGGTGTCAGGGAAGGTAGAGCATACTCATAAAATGCAGCCGAGGGAGCTGACGACAGAGCAGCTTAAAGAAATCGTAGAGGCGGAGTATACTGTAGAACGAAAGGGAGAGAGCCTTGCAGGGGATCAACTCGAAGACCGTAAAGATAATGAAGACGGAGGTGGATCAGCAGAACTGGAAGACACATCTACGTCCTGATTATGAGCGTTGTTCATGGAGGATAAATGAAAAGTCTCGATGCATGAAGATGAAAGCCGGAAGCAGCGAGTACTGTTTCGAGCATTTCGCCATAGATAACAAAAAGAAGCGGAGGCGGCATGGGAAGAATAAGTAAGATCAAATATTCGAGAGATCTGGGGCAATTTATCGGAGATGGCGAGGAGATCTTGGAAATTGAAGTGGAAGTAGGGAAAGGAGACGATCCCCAAGAGGCCATGAAGATGGCGAAGCAGTTTGTGGATCAGCAGGCGAATGCCCGCAAGGCAATGGCAGAGCTGGGCAGCAAGCAGTCGGCGATACTCGATGCTTCCAGTCCTACCGAGGAAGACATCCGGAAGCAGACATATGGATACTGGGCAAGGAACAAGAAGTCGAATGCTTACAACTGGATGACTAATGTGGGAATGACCCCGGTGGCGGAGCGGAAGAAATTAGGAAAGTTGTTTCATCAGCAGCAGAAGATCATTCAGCAGATGTTCAAAGACATAACTCGCAGGGGCAAGGATGCTCGACAGGAAGGAAGCGGCCAAGGAACTCCTACAGAGGGAGCGGGCCAAGAGCGGACTCCTTGATTTTGTAACGTATACCATGCCGTCCTATAAGGTCGGCGAGCACCATAAGTTCATTTCAGATGCCTTAGAGCGGATCGCGGAGAGGAAAATCCGGCGTCTGCTCATACAGGCTCCTCCCCGCCACGGGAAGAGTCAGCTTGCTACCATCCATTTCCCGGCATGGTATCTCGGGAAATATCCAGACCGGCAGATCATTACAGCGGCCTATAATGCGAATTTCGCCCGCGACTTCGGGCGATCTGTGCGTAACCTGATCAATGAACCCGCCTATCAGAATGTCTTCCCGGTAAATCTTGCAGCAGATGCCAAGGCGGCTAATCGATGGCATACGGATCAGGGAGGCGCTTATCTCGCAGCCGGCGTGGGAACGGGGATTACCGGACGTGGCGCTCATCTCATTGTCGTAGATGACCCGATCCGATCCCGCGTAGATGCAGACAGCAAGCTCATCAGGGATCAGCTATGGGGATGGTACCGGAGCGTACTGTACACCCGGCAGATGCCCGATGCCTGTATTGTGGTCATTCAGACGCGATGGCACGATGATGATCTGGTAGGAAGGCTCCTGCAAGACATGGAAACCGGGGGAGAGGAGTGGGAACTGATCGATCTGCCGGCCTTTGCCATGCACAACGATTCCCTTGGCAGGGCCTACGGAGATCCGCTCTGGCCCGACTGGTACCCGACGAATGTGCTGGAGCAGACAAGGAAGGCGCTGACTTCAACCGATGGGCCGCGAGAGTGGTCGGCTCTATATCAACAGAGGCCCATTACGGAGGAAGGTGCATTCTTCCAGAAGGAATGGTTCCGGCCGTATAATCACAAAGAGCTGATGACCCGGCATAGGGGCAATAAGGAACAGTATCTCCAGATATACGCTTCCTCGGATTATGCAGTATCCTCAGGAGGAGGCGATTATACCGTACATCTGATAGTCGGAGTAGATCCGAATGACGATATATACCTGCTGGATTTATGGAGAGGGCAGACAGAATCCGACGAATGGGTAGAACAGGCGCTCCGTTTAATGCGGGAATGGTCGCCATTGCAGTGGGCAGAGGAAGCCGGGCAAATTGAAAAAAGCGTAGGGCCATTCCTGACGAAAAGAATGCGGGAAGAGGGTATTTATTGTTTTCGCAAAGCATATTCGTCAGCCTCAGACAAGAGCACTCGGGCACGAGCCATTCAAGCGCGAATGTCCATGGGCAAGCTGTATATCCCCGAAGATGCGTTATGGGCAGATTCTTTTCTGTACGAAGCCAGTCGTTTTCCTGCCGGAACAAACGATGATCAGGTAGATGCGCTTGCATTAATCGGACGCATCCTTGATCAGATGACGACAGGAACGCAGAGCGGCTATATTGGCCACGAGGAACTATCTCCTACGACCTATGGAGATATACGGAAACATCAGATTCGACGCCGTCGTACCGGGCGAAAGCCGCGAGAAGGAATTGTAGTGGGTCCTACATATGGGGACATTACGGAAGATGAAGCCGTAATTGCAGCTCTTGAAAGAGGGCGCCGAGGTAATCCTGCGACAGTATAAATGAAAAATATACTTGACAGGCGTATATAGCACGGCTATAATGTCTTAGGCCCTCCCCGGCTCGCACAGGGAAGTATGGCTGGTTTTCCGTCCTCTCAGAAGGATCGGATAGCGTTCTTTCAGCGGCATATTGACTATGCTGCCAAGATGGCTAAGCCCGCATTTGACGCCGCTGATCGCCTGATTGATCAGTTTGAAAATGAAGCGGCGACAGATCGGGAGGCTGATGCCCAATCCCGCCACAATGAGGAGCTTGTGTCCCGCACTCGGGCGAACCTCATCTTCGGCTGGATCGATCAGTCCATAGCCAATCTGCTGGATCGTCACCCCCATTTCACAGTAAACCCCCTGAGTCCCGAAAGCGCAGAAGGCGCTCCTGTGGTTTCTGCTGTCTCTAACTATTGGTATAAGGAGACCGGGCAGCTGCGACAGGACGAGCGCATCCTGCTCGATGCCTTCCTCACCCCCTATGGGGTCAAGAAGCTCGGATGGACAACAGATCTGGAACAGCGGGTCCATGAATTCGTAGAGGAACCCGGCGTCTATTTCGGCGACGATGTAGAGAGTGATCTCCTGAGTCTGATCGGCGGGCAGGCGACAGCAGTCCGGCAGGAGCAGAACCATGATATGCACATTGAAATCAAGTCGCAATTCATGGCAGCTCCGGACGCTGATATGGACCCGGAAATCCAGCGCATTATCGATGAGAACATTAAAGCCCATCGCCGGATGATGGACCGGGCGCAGCCCGATACTCATACCTCCATTCACTGGGAGTCCCCGTTTGGCCAGCGATGGCCTCCGGATATGTTCTTCATGGACCCCACGGCACAGGACGGTCTCCTCGATGCCAAGTGGATTGCTTTTAAGTCCCGGAAAACCGTAGATGATGTCCGGGCAAATCCGAATTACAGCAATACCAACGACTTAGAGCCGACCGTTACGCAGGAAGATGCGCCCCCAAAGGACCCCTCCCTCACAGATATGGAGAACGACTTCGGATTAGTGGACGTATACGAAGTCTGGGCACGGGACTTCGCTGTGTCGCGCAATCGCAGGCGCAATGTGCTGTTTGTCTTTGCCGAGGGGCATGATAAGGTCCTCCGATTCGAGGAAGAGTGGCCCTATGACAGCATTGAGGACTATCCCTGCGAGGTGTTGAGCTTCCAAAGCTCTCCGAAGTCATGGTTTACCAAGCCGTCGCTGTGCATGGCGGGCGGGGACAACATCCAAGCTCTGACGAACGAGGCTTTGGATGCGGAACTGAATGTCACCCGCAAGATGAAGAACATGCTCATCTATGATTCCGAGCTGTTCGAGAATGAAGATATCGAGGGGATGAGAACCGCCCCCGACATGACGGCATTCGGGGTAAAGGGGCTGGCCAGATCGGAGGGCCGCGCCATTCAGGCCATTGAGTTCGGCCGGATACCGGCAGAGCGCGGGCAATTTATCAATCAGCTCCAAAGCCTATTTGATCGGGCCGCGGGAACCCCGCAACCGGTGGGCAAGGGCCATGATACGGCTACGGAGTCCAGTATTGCGGATCGCAGGACTACGGCCCGTGAGCAGCGCCGGGGAAACCTTCTGGCGGAGTTCCAGATCAGTTGTGCCCGGAAGTTCTGGCAGCTTACCACCCAATTCCAGCCCGACAGACTCTTCCTTATCCATCCGGCGGCAATGGAATGGTCGGGGGTAACTCCCGAGATCTCCATGGGAGAGTACAATTTCAATATAGACATCTCCTCGCAGGCGCAGGCGCAAGCACTGGAGCGTAAGCAGTGGGCCGACGTGCTCAATCTGATGGCAGGGCTGGCCCCGGTCTTTCAACAGCTCTATGGACCGCAATCCGTACCCAATCTTCAAGCTGTCGCCCGCCGATTGCTCGTGCGGGGGTACAATGAACAGAACCCGGAGGAGATCCTGCCCGGCCTTGCACAGCAAGCCGATCAGGAGACTCTCGATCCTGCTATGCAGGGGATGATCAATCAACTCACCGCAGGTGCCGGCGGAGAAGGAGGCCCCGGCGGTGGTGGTCCTGCCGGAGGCAATGGAGAGCCGGCGGCACAGGCCGCTTTCCGACAGACAGAAGGCGGACAGGCGACAGGAGCTGCAATGCCGCGCCAATTCCGTGAGCCTGCTCCGAATGCAGCTCGCATTGCCGGCGCAGCGCAGACTCCCTGACCATGCCCGGCGACACGACATTAATGGAAACGATTGGCCCGCAACGAGTCACGACGCGGGATCAGATGCACAGACGGCGTAAGCCTAAGAAGAGGCGCAAGCTGCCGTCGCCTACTAAGTTAAGTCAGATTGTGAGATTCCCCTCGCAACCCAACGCATAACAATGAGATAGGTATTATGGCACGAAGAAAAGGCGCGTCAAGGCGAAGGTCAGGCGGCATGGATCGTTTTGGTCAGGCGTTCATGACGCTTGGCCTCAGTGCGGTTGGAGCGCGGCTGCTGGCAAACCTCTTCAATAAGGAAGAGAAGCCCTCGGAAGAAGAGATCGAGGAAGCCGTATCGACGATAGAGAACGAAGCAAATACCACAGCCGGCGGTGGCCGGTTCGGTGGAGCAAACGTTCCCGCAAGGAAACAGAAATCGACCTTTAAGATGGACCCGAGACTCAAGGAAGGGTTGAGAACTCCATCGCGGCCGACGCCCAGCCCCGGCGACATGGATCGTAGTGAAGCCCTTGGATCAGCGGGCTACATCCCTCAAGGGAAGGAGTTCACATTCGCGCCGAGCAAGAATGGCAATGGGGGCGGCAATGGGGACGGCAATGGGGACAGAGAACCGCGATCCATTTTTGACCGAGTCTCAATCAGAAACACCACAGATGCGCCGCCGGGCACTCTTGGCGGGAAAATTCCTGAAGGTAGGACAGAGACCCCATCTGGAATTCAGTTCGGAGGGGATCGGGGGCAGAATGTGCCGCGTGACCACGCATGGCCTACAGTGCCTACGGATCGGGGATCAGCGGGCGCTAAGGGTAACGGAACGTCACTCCCATCGCCGCCCAACGCGGGCAAGAGACCCGCTGGAGCATTTCCCTCTCCGGGTTCATTGAACCCACAGCAGTTAGAAGCATTGGGTTGGGGTGGACGGCAAAATGGTCAAGCTCAGGCTTCTGCGGCAAGGAACGGGATGGCCGCTCAGCCACGCCAGCCAAAACGGCCGCTGCCGCCGGGCGGTGAACAATTGGGTTGGGATGGACAGAATTACAGAACACGTGCGGATCAAATGCAGCGCCAGCAGCAAGGCGTTACGCCACGCCCGCAGAATGGGCAATCAGCCGGGGGAGGCGGTGGCCGGTTCGGTGGAGCAAACGTCAGGCGCTCCGAGCAGCCTAATATGTCAAGTTTGACCGATCAGCAGCTCGAAGCGGAGCTTCAGAGACGTATGATGGCAGGTACCAAGAAGACGTTGCAGGGCGATCAGACGAATGTCGGTCCGGCCATAAGATGAAAAAAGATCATTCTGTAGACGAGGCCATGGAGGGCATCAAGGAAGAGATGCGAGATGTCTCCAATGGAAAGAGCGAGGATCTGGGGCTGAAGATGGAGATCCTTCGCCGCAAGCTCCAGAATGTGAAGAAGGACGATTCTCCGGAGGCGATCAAGCTGATGAAGGAGCATCGTGACCTCAAGCGGAAGATGCGTATCCGCAGACTAAAGAAGGAGTTGCATGAGGTAGAGTCCGGCGAGGACGACGACCTCATGCTGTACTAATGCCCAGCTATGACTTCTCATGTGGAGACTGTGGATGCGTAAGGGAGATGAATGTCTCTTACGAGGAGAGAGATGATCAGCGGTATTGTCCATGCGGATCAGAACTTAAGCGGTTGTTTCCCACGGGAGCCGTTCGGGGCATTCAGGTGTTTGAAGCGTATTACGACGAAGCTCTGGATGCGGACATTACTGGACCTGACCAGAAGAAAGAAGTAATGCGTATCCGCAATGTGATCGAGGCGGGAGATAAGGTGGGGGGAGCGCGGAACTTCGATAAGGAAGCCCCTCACCATGTAAAGCCGGTAGCTCCACGAGGAGCCAAGGCGGTGCCCCGTCCCCCTCCTGATGAATGGGAGGTGTCGTCAGTAAGTGATGACGATATGATAAATGAAACTGGAGAAGGAGGGATTATTACAGATGGCTAAAGCGCCGGCAAAACAGGCATCCAAGAAGGAAGTGGCGTCTGAGGATGCGGATAAGATAATGGGGATCATCAATGGTGCCCGTAAGAGCGTATTGGAAGACAATGAGTATATCCTCGTGTCTAAGAAGGACGTAAACGCTATCAAAGAATTCCTTCAATCACTCTGATACCCGCGAGTCAGGGAAGGCGCGAGGACAGGAAGTCCCCAGCGGGTATCGTAATTAACCGGGCAGGGAAGCAATGACTCAAACACCAAACTCATCTGAAGTCGATCTGGACGCGGTGAAGCACGATGATTCTCCAGAGCCTGACGGTTTCCGTCAGATTCAGGAGATGGAACGGGCTGCAAACCAGCGCCAGATTGAAACTCTGGTGAGCAACGAGGGCGCCCGTAGGGACTCGCCCTCATCCGACACGTCCACGACCGCCCGAGGCACGTCCGCACAGGAAACGGCCACGGATGCCGGAGGGAAACGACTCGGAATCGATGAAGTCCTTACTAAAATAGACGAATCACTGGGGGAGGAGTTCTCTGCTCCCGTACGCAGTGTGCTAACTGGCTATCACAATACTCGCTCTGAGTGGCGGGATGCGAAAGCTGAGTTGCAAAATCGTCTGGACGAAGTCAATGGAGCCTTAAGCAACCTGCAAGAACAGGCACCCCGGCCTCCAGTCGGACCGCCTGATCCGGTTGAAACCCAGCTGAACAAAGTAACCCCTACGCAGTGGGCCTTGTTTGATCGCATGGCTGAAGACAGGGGATACGTTCGTCAGGATCAGTTGGAAGAGCAGGATAAGCAGGATCGCCAGAGCGAATATCTCCAAGATGAGATCGATGTAGCTATCGAGCGATATGGAGAGAACTTCGGTCATCGAGACGAATCCGGGAAATTCGTATTCAATGAAGGCATCAGGGACGAAGCCCAACAAACCTTTAATCGCCTCTATGACGCCGAACATGGGCCAAATGCACGAGATCTATTCGTGCTATCACGGCACGATCAACTGGTGCAGGATGCCTATGATCGAGGTAGGGATGAAGCGGTTAACGGCGCGGGACGAGCGGCAGCTCATCGGACGAATCAAGCCATGCGGAGCGTAGTGGAGTCTCGGACTGCGGCATCAGGTCGAGCTGAACCGGACGTGTATGCAACAAAGACGGACGGCAAGGTGGATCTGGACGCTGTGATTGCCAATGCTTCTGCTGCGGCATACAGGGAGGTTCCGAACCCCATTTAATAATAGCTGCCCGGAAGGGCAGTTTACGAGGACCAAATGGCTAACGAAACCAACCTAAGTCTGACATATGGTCCGCTCTTGACGACCACCCTTATGAAGGTGCTGAAGTCAGGGGCGCTGGAGGATCAAGTCTTTAACAACGACGTGCTCCTACAGTGGCTCCGATCTTCAGGCCGGGTTAAGGTGCTGGACGGCGGTGAGCGTATTCGCGTCGGACTGCTCCACGAGAAGAACTCGACGGCTGGCTGGTACGCTGATTATGAGCAGTTGAATACCACTGCTCAAGCAGGCATGACCGCTGCTTTCTACGCTTGGAAGCAGGGCAGTGTCTCAATCAGCGTCCACGGGCGCGAGCTAAGAAGCAATAAGGGACCGAGCCGGATTACGAATCTCCAACAGGAGAAGATTACTCAGGCCGCGCTGTCCCTTGCGGACATCGTCGCTACCGGGCTGTTCTCAGACGGTACTGGCACCAGCAACAAGCAGCTGACCGGGCTGGCAGCGATGCACGAAACCACGCCCGGCACCACGGCCTACGCCTCTGTCGATACGGATAATACCGCATGGCAGAATCAGGTGCAGACCTCTGTGGGTGCGGCTGCTACCAACCTGCTGCCCAAGCTGCGAACCCTGTACAATGACTGTAAGCAGGGCAAGGGTGGTGCGGCCTCTGGGCCGGACTATGCCGTTACCACGCAGTCCGTGCATGAATCTCTCGAAGCTCTGCTGTTCCCGCAGGTGCGCTATCAGCCCGGCGGCAAGGCAGATGCTGGCCTCACTTCCCTGCTGTACAAGGGAGTGCAGATCGATTGGGATGATTACTGCACCTCGGGCGAGCTTCACATGCTCAATTCCAATCATATCCACCTGTTTGTCCACTCGGATGCCAACTTCAGTATGGCGGAAGGCGGATTCCAGAAACCTGTGAATCAGGATGCCCTGCTAACGCAGATCTTCCTTCAGGGGAATCTGGCGACCAACAACCGGCGCAAGAGTGGCAAGCTGGCAGGGATCACCTAAAAAGGAGGTCCTGAATGGCCGTAGGAGATTTCACTATCACAACCGGCACCAGAGTATCGTTGGGTAATGCGACGATGATTTCGGGGACGTTGGAATCCGACACGAATGCGACGACGTCGGCGATTCTACCGAACAGCACGATCCTCAGCTTCACGATTAACTACAATGAAGATGATGACGACGCTGTGATGCCTCGGGTCAACATCAATTCGTCGGATTTTGCCGGAACGGCAGCCAATGGCTCTGTCCACGTCCAAGGCAGCGCAGGTGCTCCTGACACGCTGGCTTGGACTGCCGTATTCATATAGGAGTTAAACCATGCAGTTTATGACCGCGAGCCGCGCTGAGGCCGAAACGGCCTTCATTGTGGTTTACAATAACGAAGGGACCGAGTTGATTCCGGGGACGGTATGCGAGTTTACGATTACCGCCACGGATTCTCAGCAAGGCTCCTACGTGGAGAAAGTGGACGTCGCTGTCAATGCCACCACTGGCATTGCCGCGCCGGTCGCTGGAGTGGTCGAGTCTACCATTGCGAAGGAAGATTACGGCCGCTTGCAGGTCCACGGGCCTGCGACGGTACGGGCATCTGCCGCTTTGGCTACGGGCCGCTTGGCCGTGGCCACTTCGGCCGGTGTCGCCCCCACGGGGGTTGTGACCGCTGATGTGCAGACCACCACCACCACGGCTGCTTATGCGAGGGCAGGTCTGGGCTTCTGTCTGGAAAATGTCAACGCCACGCAGTGCAGAGTGCAGTTGGATCTGCTGTAATTAGTTGGGTGGGGGCTTCTTGGGTCCCCACCCACTCTTAATCCGGGGACAAGGAATGGCTGTTTATGAATTTCCAGATGAGACGAAGGTGCTCATTGCAACACCGAATTACACAAACCAATTCCACGCCACCGTACATGCGAATCATGTGGAATGCGGCGATGCTTGGTCACGGGGAGGGATTGAGTATAACTGGACAGTAATCGGCAGATCGTTCGTGCATTTCGCTCGAACGCAGATGTGTCAGGTTGCCGTTGAGGGAAAATTCACGCACATCTTATGGCTCGATGACGACGCGGTTATCGATCCGGAAATCCTGCCTCGCTTTCTGGCCCACGACAAGGACGTCGTGATTGCGCCGTATGCGATGCGGAAGATGCCGCACGAGGTCGGCGTCTTGATCAGCACAACGGGGAATTTTCACGATCATCCTTCTTATCGGAATCTGGAAACCAAGGATTTGGATCAGGGCCTGATCGAGGTCGATGGCGGAGGGACTCACTGCATGTTGGTGAAGACCGAAGTGTTGCGCCGCAAAGGCGAATGCACTGGCGAGAGTACGTTGCCGGAGGAGTTGTATAAGGCCTTTGAGAAGCTGTCTGACGACGAGCAGATGCTTGCCGATCAGTTCCTCGGACGTCCGCCGCAGGAGGATTTGTCGTTCGAGGAGGAGAATGACTCCGGAATCCCCTACTTCGTGATGCCGAAGTCAGGCACCGAGGACATGTACTGGTGTTACCGGGCTAAGCGTAAAGGGATTGAAATCTGGTGCGACACCGACGTGTTCGCCGGCCACATGGGATTCACGCCCGTTGTGACCCGCGAGTGGAGGGAACACGTTGAGGCGAATCTGTCCAAGGAAGACGAGAAGGTGCGGGCAAGCCTGCACATTATTCCGGGGGACTCGGACGTCCGCAATCATTACGCGGTGATCCGGGAAAAGGCGGCAAATCTTGTATGAGGATCTACATCTGTGAAGATTGCCGGCAGGGATTCGATATCCACATTTCTGGCGGCGTCAACTGCGCGGAATGTGGCGGTCGGACATGGAGATCGGTTAAGAGATTGCCTTCGACCCCGCAGGGCGACAAGTATCGCAAGGCATGGGCAGAGAAGTACCAGATTATGATCTGCGACGACGATGAGGACATTAAGGTCCGGCAGCAAGAATGGAAAGCAGCAGGCAAGGATTGTCCACCCCCCGTCATCGGGTCGCTGAGTAGGCATGAGTAACTCCTTTATTTCCCGAAAGGCAGAGGAAGAAGTGCGGCTCGTTCCGAATGGCAATGGAATGGTGCGGGAGTTGTCGGAGCCAGATCGCCGTGCGTTGGCCCAATATCTAAGCAATATGGACCCCTCTGAGAGCTTTAGCTCGGAGTTGGTTACATGGGTAGACGCAGAGAGACCGCTACAGGAGAGCGGGGATTACGCCGTCCGAATGGAATTGATGGCGAAGAGGGATCGTCATCCGGGAAAGCAGTTCAGGATAAACCCTGTATTCCCCCAAGAATTCTCCGGAGATTGGACACTTTGGACTATCGACGAGGGACAGGCGGCAGCGTTGGGCGGGCTTGTAGAGGCTCTGCATCCTGTGGTTGTGCTGGAAACCGGAACGAATAAGGGAAGATCGACTCGGGCGATAGCAGAGGCTTTGCACCGGAATGAGCACTGTGGCAAGGGAATGCTCTACACCATAGATATGGTGGATTTTGCGATCCGGGATACGGGGGCAATCACGCAGGAATTGTCTCCGTTTGTCACGGCACTCAAGGGGAAAACGCCGGAGGCATTTACTGCTGAACCGCTGGCGAGCTTGCAGGGAATTGAATTCGCCTTCCTCGATGGGGACCACACGGCGGAGGGCCTACAGAAAGAATTGGAATATGTGGAGAGTCACAGGGCGGACAAGTGCACTGTGGCTGTGGATAACACCCGTGACGACTACTGGTCCGGGTTGGAGGAGTTTTTCAAAGGTTACAAGGATCATCCCTTCGTTAATCTGCCCACGCAGACGGGGATGGTCATCATACAGATGGGCGAATAGCCAAGAAGGAGCCACGGATGGCACTTATTCAAGGAAACTTTTGGAGCGAGACGGCGGTGGGCACGGATTCCGGAGCCACTGCGACTCACGCTGCCGTGAGTTCCAATACGCACGTCGTCACCTGCATCTCCGGGCATGTTGACGCGGATTCACTTCTGCAAATTCTCGATGGCACTACCGTTGTGTGGGAGTCCAAGATCGATGTATCTGTGGAGGGCTTCTCTTTCCATTTTTCCGGCCTATCGGTGCCGGCCACGAGATCCGCGCTCATAGCGGGAAAGATCGCAGCCAGTTCAGCAGATTGTCAGGTAACGATCTGCGGGCATACAATCTAAGTCCTTATCCCACAACCATTTAACGTTATAGGAGAAACCCGTGACGGAAGTCATAACTGGGGAAACTCAGCAAAAGAAACTACGTGACGCGGTCGAAAAATCGCCATTAGGCGACGTCGATTTGCCGAAGGATCTTCTGGACTTTGTATGGTTCCGGAAGTTTGAATCCACTAATCCTCTGGTCACAGATACGAAGCATGTGCAGGGGATCTGGCCCGATCAGGTAATTTCCCACCATCGACTCGGATTGATTGCAGATGATGGGTGCATTGTTGACCTTATGGGAGAGCTGGAAGGAGAAGTGGCAATCACTGAGTCGGGAGATATCCTCAGCTCTTTCGAGGCAGACAACCGCGAGGATCAAACCGGCAGAAGCCTCTCTCGCTTTTCCTCCTTTGCCTTTAAGCTGAAGAAGGTCGAAAAGACGGATGGCCCCGCGAGGAATCACGATCTGGCTCAGACCTATGAGCAGCAGAGGCTCGAAGGCGAAACTCGGGTGCTCAGTGTTATTGAAGAAGGATTCAAAAAGGCTATCGGCGGAAATAATTCGGAAGGTCCGGGGCAGGCCGATGTCATCGAATTCCTTGGGACCCTGACTCCAGACCAGCGTCTGGGAATGCTTCAGGCTGCTGAGGACGAGATCGTGGATGCCGAAGAGGAAGCGTCTGAATAATGCCCCATTATAAAGGACTTCAGGATGAGGTCCTCGACCTCCTTGGGATAGCCGGGCCTAAGGCCCTCACAATGGTGAAGGCCGCAATGAACCGGCAGTACCGCTATATGCTGAATATGGCAAATGCGGACGAGGAGCGGCGTGAGTTCTCCCTGACGACAGTGGCCAGTACGTCCAAGTACGGGCTGCCACTGTACGTCAAGGAGATCCTCAACATAGATGATGGGACGAACGACAAGAACATATTTACTACGTCGGCCCGGCAGTACGATTTGACGTATCCGGGGACAAGCAGTAGCGGGACTCCGGACCTCGCGTACATCGTGGGCAAATACGGGGCACAGGCCCAGCCTTCTTCCGCAGAGAAGCTGAAAGTAGTTAGCTCATCGACCTCTGATGGATCTAACTTCGAGGTCAGAATTAATGGCTTTGTGTCGGGGGTGCTGACGACTGAAGTAGTGACAATGGACGGCACTACTGAGGTGGCTACGTCCAATACCTTCGACGCAAACGGGATAGAACGGACCGTCAAGGATCAAGCGGAAGGATTCAGCTGGACGGGGAATGTCACAATAAAGGGAAATACATCGGGGACCACGTTTTCCGTGATCCCACAGTGGTGGGAAAGTCCAACGTATCTCTGGATAGAGTTTCATCCTATTCCGTCTTCAGTCCTGACGTATACAGTCCGCGCTCTCATGAGAAAGCCCGATCTGGTTAATGATGAAGACTGGGCGGAGATCGACGCAGAGTTTCATAATGTTCTGGTCTGGGGCACAGCCTTGGAGCTGCTGCCGACCGTAGGCAAGCTCCCGCAGGCGCAGGATCTGCGAGTTAATTTCCAGACCGGAATGAAGCGGTACGCTGGAGTGGTGAACGATGCGGATGTGTCTACGGTACAGACCTTTGCAGACGTCACCACGGTGGCCATTGTTCCGGGGCGCCCCCTGATCCAAGGGATTGACTACCTCTAATGGCTATTGCCCCACACGTAGCTCCCGGAACGCAAATTTCGCCCATCTTTCGGCCGAAGGGACAAAGATCAAGATGGTTGTATCCGCATGATCGCCTGAGTCCGGAGCATGCCGCGAAGGTCAGGAATATCAATCTGTCGGAATTCGGAGCGGCAGACTCAAGGTGGGGATACGACACGTTTCTGACATCTCAGTTGGGATCTGCGGAGGACATCACCGGCCTTAGGCAGCAGACATTCAAGTCAGGCACCCAGCAGATCATCACTACGCCGACGAAAGTCTATACCGACAATGGCAGTACGCAGCACAACATTACCGGATCTCTGTCGCTGAATGTCAGCGGCAATGATGATCGATATCGGTTCGCATTCCTCCGAGATACGCTTATTGCGTGTAATGGGAAGGATGAACTCTGGACGTGGAGCGGGGATTTCTCTACTCCGGCAAATGCCGCTGCGATCTCCTTTGCTGCTGGCAGTGTATCCATAGCCACCACAGAGGACCTGCTGGAGCATCGGGGAACACTGATTTCCCTCGCTCCCACGGAAGGCAGTACGAAATACCCCACGAGAGTCCGGTGGTCTGACATCGATAGGCGCTTCTTTATCCCGTCAATCAATAACTGGCCGGATAATAACCGCTATGAGATCTACGAGGATGGACCGGCTATAGTGGGCGGAGCGGACAACTTCGGGAGATTGCTGGTATTTAAGAAGGATGGCCTGTATCCGGGCAGCATCGAATACCAACAGGGCTTCCTTGAATTCCGACTCCAAGATCCCATTCGCGGATTCAGTCCTATAGCGAAAGCATCCATTGTCAAGCGCCCGGAATTTGTATTCGGGGTAGCCCGCGAGGGGGCCTTCGTCATCCGGCCCGATCTCAGTTTCGAGATCGTGACACTGGATATTCAGGATGAATGGAATAAGCTGAATCAGTCCCGGCTCCAATATGCCCAGAGCTTCATCCGGGCGAGAGATCATCAGGTCCGCACACTTTTATCTTCTGCTGCTAATACCAGCGGGCATGACTTGGTTATGGTGTGGGATTGGGAGACAGGGGATATCACGTTTGACGTAACGTCGGATAAACTCAGCTTCGCAGAGAGTTTTCTGCAAAGCGATGTAGAGTATGACTGGTATGGGACGGTAGATGGATATGCATTTCAAGGTAATGATGAAGCCAAAACGGATGACAATGGCACAGGATACAACTGGAATCTGAAAATGACTCCAAATGATCTGGGGTATCAAGGCCGTAGTAAGCATATAATCCAGATCATTTCCTACTATAAGAGTCGAGTGGGACAGCAAACTGCGGACATGACCCTGCATCTGGATCAGGGAGATAAGCCGTCAGAAAGAAATACCTTGGATTTAACGGGGGCGACATGGGATGGCTCCAGCCTGTGGACCACAGGTGCAAATTGGAACTCCGGAGGCGCAGCTGCCAATGTGTTTTTTGTTAATAGGGTATGTGAGGAACTTGCGCCCGAATGGTCTGGGAACCAACCCGCTTCCATAGCGGGCTATCAGGTTGTATACCAATTATTGGAATGAGTTAAGCACACGGAGGTGCTGTCATCGCAACTGTAACGAGACCTTCTAAAAGCCTGCCAAATCCGGGCGATCCGCTCGACGCGGAACCGTTACGGGATTTCGTCAATAATATTCTGACCTTTATCGAAGGCAATAATATTGACTCGTCTAACATAGATTATACGTCTTCGGACGGCATTATGACCATGGATCGTGCCCAAACTGCCGCAGGCATGAAGACATGGGAGGCTACGGCTGCTGCTGCCGGTGGTATACGCGAGGTGGTCAAATTTGGGATTAACCCTGTGTCGGGCACCGCTGCCGATAACGACGGCGGGAGAATTGTTCTTTTTGCCGACGATGATGGCGGGAACGAGACGTCCATTGGACAGTTGGACTGGGTCCTCACGGATGCGTCGAACGGGTCTGAGGATAGCCGGATTGATCTCTATGCGATGACGGGAGGTACGGCCAATGCTGTATTCCAAGCCGGATATAGCTCAACCGGGGTAATCTCTAACCAGATGACGACGGTCGAGGCTGCGGCTGGAGCCGTTAAGGAGGTACTGACCCTCGGGTGGGACCCCTCGGACGGGTCCAATATGACGGACAATTCCAGCGCGGTAGCTCTTGCATTCGAGCTTCCGGACGATGGAGACGCAACGCATACGTACGCCCGCATAGCGGCCTTTGTGGTATCGGATGCCGCTGGGTCTGAGGAAGGCGAACTCTCCTTTCAGGCCGTGAGGGCCGGCAGTGACAACTATGAATTGATGACGCTGGCGCCCACGACCGGATTGACTGTAGGCGTCAATGATGTCGGCCATGACGTCAAATTCTTTGGAGCGACGAGTGGCCAGTACATGCTATGGGATGAATCCGGAGACGAATTGGTGCTGGCCGGAGACTCAAAGCTGAGCTTCCATGATGCGGCTGGCGGCGAGAATATCATCGCCAGCGCAGATGGACATCTGGAGGTGAATGCCGGCACCACACTCGATATGACGGCTCCGACCATTGATATGAATGCCTCGACGGCGGTC
>Ga0114908_1000680_pt1 | contig 18421 bp, 19 predicted proteins | sample MalvireepMed_s17_FD_87292 | JGI IMG/M metagenome (GOLD analysis project Ga0114908, IMG submission 87292) | Marine viral communities from the Global Malaspina Expedition - Malaspina viral metaG DeepMed_s17 | ecosystem: Environmental > Aquatic > Marine > Oceanic | place: Mediterranean Sea... | reverse complement strand
TTTACCAAGATATTTTATTCTGAAATTTTCTATTTCCTCTTTTGTTGCAGCATTAAAGGCTTTAACATCAGCAATATGTTCCTTAATCTTATCAATCATAGATACCATTCTTATAAGATGGCAAATTTATAAAAATTTACGCCTATAGCCCGTATTAAAAACAGAGAAAACCTGAAGTATTAAAAGAGAAAAATTAATCTAAGCGATTTTTAAGGTTTGATGTTTTTGCATCATGAAAAATATACTTCATTAAAAAGAAGACCGAAAAAGCACCAAAGCTATGCCATAGCCAATGCGTTCCCATAGAAAAATAAATATAACGATCTAATGCCCTAAAACTTATAGCTACTATAAAACTAATGATCGCAAAAGCCATAAACTTAGCATGTTTAAGCCGTGTTTGATAAATATGAATCCCAATAGGCAATAACAATCCAATAGCTGTAGCAATATAAGAATAGGTTTGACCATGCGACCTAAACGGAATAAAACGAACCCCTAAAACCAACAAAAGCACCAACAACATTAAGCCTAGCACCTGCCTTTTTTTAGCACTGGCTTTAGAAGCAAAATAAAGTGACGCTCCCAAACATAAAATATCGATAGGTACCCAATCCATTAAAAGCCAGATTTCATGGCTTCTCGTTGCATGATATATGGTACCGCCAATCCATCCTATAAATAAAACAGGTAAAGCAAAACTTAGAAATAACTGATCTTTATAATTTTTGTAAACGCGGCACGAAAAATAAATTACAATCGCTAAAAAGAAAAGATTACTAAAAGTATTAAATGGCTCTACCGGAAATCTTCCCTGTACAGTTTCAGTATAAACAGGCCCAGAATCGTTGGGAAAGTTGGCTAAAAAAAACAAGATGTTCATTTAAGAAATATATTCTTTTTCAAGAAAATATTGCACAATGGCTTCTTTCATCAAAACACTTTGCTCACCTGCTTTTAAATTGGGAAGCTGCTCTAAAACCTTATAATGCGGCCAGCCGTCATCGTCAAAATAATCAAACTCATAATATCCGTAAGGCTCCAATAACCTGCAAATGGCGATATGCATTAAATCGACTTTTTGATCCTTTTTAAAACGACGGTGTAATTGTCCCAATTCCTGCACCCCTATAATATAGATCACGGCGTCTAATTCCATTACTTCTCCATCAGCAAATTGATTTGCTAATTTTTGCTGAAGATCTTCCCATCGCTCTTTTAATTTCTCATCTCTTGCCATGCTGCAAATATAGGTTTTGCGAGCAAATTATTTATATTTGATTAGATATCATTAACATGCAAGATTTTGAACTTCCAGAAGAACCTAAACCTAAATATATTGGTAGAAGATATTTAGCCGGGTTTATCGATTATGCCATTGTAAACACAATTGCTTTTATGCTCATTTTTATAATGGGTACGCCAGATGGTGAGGGAAATTATCATTTAAATGGCCTCCCGGCACTTCTTCCTGTTTTATTCTGGTTTCTATTTACTGTTTGTCTGGAGACCTGGTTTGGTGCAACAGTAGGCAATTCAATTGTTCACTTAAAACCCATCACACTTTCTGGGTATGCTTCAAAAGACATCTTTTAGATCCTATTGATATGTGTTTCTTCGGAATTGTGGGCATCCTGGTTATTCAAAGTTCAGATAAAAATCAAAGATTAGGAGATATTTGGGCAAAAACCATTGTAACAAAATATTGAATAAATTTACCAATAGCGTAAAGAAAATCACATGAACACCATAGATATCATCCTGGGGATTATTTTGTTATACGGACTTATTCGTGGTTTCTTTCGCGGCCTTTTTGCTGAAGTTGCTGCACTTGTGGGTTTAATCGCCGGAATTTACGGGGCGATCTATTTTAGCTATATTTTAAGTGATTTTTTAGCCAAACATGTAGATTGGGACGAGGGAGTGATTAACCTGTTCGCTTTTGCCATCACTTTTATTCTTATCCTGTTCTTGGTAACCCTGGCAGGAAAATTTTTAACAAAAGTGGCCAATCTTGCTGCATTAGGAATGGTAAATAAAATATTGGGAGCCGCTTTTGGCCTTTTAAAGCTTGCTTTTTTAGCCAGCGTCGTGATTATGTTTTTTAAAGCTACTGAAGAGGAAATTGATCTGGTTGAAGACAAAACCATTGAAGAATCGGTACTTTACCGACCTGTTGCCATCATTGCTCCTACCATCTTACCCACAATTTTAAGAGAAGCCAGGGAACGTGACATCTGGAACCCGGAAGATAAGACTGATGAAGATCAAGAGGACGAAATCTAAAACAAAAAAGAAGCTGAGGGAATATCTTGTCTTTCGGTATACATTCAGCAAAAAATAAAACTAGAATTGATCATCTGTAATATGTAATAATTCGTTTTTTTCGTCATTCCAGACCGGCGAGGCAGGCTTGATCCTCAATCTCATACTGTATAGAAAAATAAACTATTGTCATGAGACCCTGTCCCGATAGCTATCGAGGACAAGTTCAGGATGACCATACCTTATTATGATCTATTGCGGACGTTCAAAACTAGAATTTTAATCTATAAATTTCGTCTAGATTTTCATTTCCGGTAAGGTGAACATTAAGATCTTTTACGATCCCGGTGCCTACACCATAAACCCAACCATGTATCACCACTTTTTGCTTATTTTTCCACGCGTTTTGAAGAATTGATGTTTCAGCAAGATCGTAAACCTGCTCGATCACGTTTAATTCTACAAAACGATCCCAACGTGCTTTTTCATCCTTTATCGTTTCCAGCTCGTGGACATGCATTCTATAAATATCCTTTATGTGACGAATCCAGTTATCGATTAAACCTATAGACTGGTTATCCATGGCAGCCTTTACCCCACCACAACCATAATGGCCACAAACGATAATATGCTGTACTTTTAAGGCATTTACTGAATAGTCTAAAACGCTTAGCATATTCATATCGGTATGGATTACCATATTGGCAATATTACGATGCACAAAGACCTCACCTGGCTGCGTACCAATAATTTCATTTGCCGGAACACGGCTATCTGCACAGCCTATCCATAGTAAAGGAGGTTGCTGGCCATTCTCTAAACGCTTAAAAAATTCGGGATCTGAATCGAGCTTGCTGCTAACCCAGTGCTTGTTGTTTTCTAAAATCTGCTTATAAAAATCCATCCTATTTTTGTCTAAAAGTAAGCCTTGAGATTGACTGCAAAAATACCGAATATCTTTCGGGGTTTACTACTTTTCCTACTTTAGTTATCAGGAGAACCTTAATTTTTTTAGGTTCTAAGAATAGAAAACACAATTACAATTTCGGGAATATCATTTGTTGAATGATTTCCATTTTGAAAGCTCTGGGAATTATCTCATTTTTTATGAAGATTGAAATTCCTCCAGCTATTCAACACCACTTAATCACTTGAACTTGATTTAAATGTTAGTATAGGGGAAAATGATGAATATGATCCTCTTTTCAAAAAAGAAGCCTGCCCCAATACAACCAGAAGTCACACTGAAGTAATCTTACAATTCTTTTAGATTTTCTTTTAGCATCCAACCTTGTTTACCGTCGGCAATTTCAATTTTATACCATTCCTGATAGTTTTCCAGTAACTTCGCTTTGGTTCCTTCGTGTAGTAAAAATGCAGGTTCTCCTCTTAGATTTGGCTCACTTCTTACTCCGGCTTCTTCAGCAAATACAATAGCATAATTATTATTTAGCTGAATATTTTGCTGACTAAAAGCAAATACGACTGAAGCGATACAAAGAAGTATCGAAATCATTGAGGTGATGAAAAAAATACGTTTTGAGAGCGTACTTCTTCCATAGTAATAAAACAGGAATAAAATAACAAAAAGCACCATAAAGGCAATGGCAAGCATTCCCCATGTATTAAAACTGAATGTTGCGATTAAACTATCTATAGTTTTAGAAATCCCTGTACGTTCTACATTCTCGATATCGTCCATTGCCATATTTCTGGCAAACTGAATATTATTTTTTACATCGGCATCATTAGGTGCCAGCTGAAGGGCTTTTTCGTAATAATAAATACTGGGCGCAATATGGTTTAATTTGTAATGGGCATTGGCAAGATTGTAATATAAAGACACTGAAGCTTCGCCCTTATCCAAAATGCTTTTATACTCTTTAACAGCCTCCTCATAATTACCATCGGCATAGGCCTTATTTGCCTTCTCAAAAAGCGCCTCATTTTGGCTAAAACCAATTGTAGTGCAAAAAACCAATAGGATAAAAAAGATCTTTTTCATAATTACAATTGTTTATCTAAAGTTGATATGACATTGGCAGCTTTATCATAATCCTGCTTCATGGTATCCATAGATGCCGGTGTATATCGTGCAAATTCACAACTCTTTAAAATTTCGATAAATTGAGTAGTCGTCGCCTGATCTACGCCTTTTTCTGTAAGAGTTTCACTTATTCGCTCTTTACTCATTTCACCGGTTTGGATATGCAATTTTGCTTTTAGATAATTATGCATGGCCCTTTCTAAAGCGATATAGAATTCCTGTTGTTGTCCAAGATTTTTTCTGGCTTCAGAAAGATATTTTCTCGCCAGTTTATCTGCTTTTCTAATTCGGTTTCCGGTAATATCATTTGCTCTGGCTTCACGTTTTTTACCAAACATAATAACCAGCGGAATAATCAGCAACGGTGCGATTAAAAGCAGCCAAAATAACCAGGATCTAAAAAATTCCGGTGCATTTAAAGGCTTTAGATTGGCATTCAGTTTTATATATCTAAACTGGTCGCCACTAAGGCTTACCGGTTGTTTATTTGAGGCTACAGTATTATTATCCTTAGCGGTAGTTGAATTTGTTAGTGCTCCAACAGGGCCATTTTCAACATCAATTACAATATCATTTGTACTTATGGTTTTATAAGTTTCAGACCTCGGATCGAAATAAGAAAAGTTTAATCCCGGAATTGGATATTTTCCTTTACGTGTGGGTACAATGGTGTAATCTTCAGCAATACTGCCCTGAGTACCATTTAAAGTAGAGCTAAAATTCTCTTTACGCTCTGGCTCATATATTTCTAACGAACTAGGCACTGTAAGGTCTGGTAAATCGAAAAGCATTAGGTTGCCACGGCCTCTAACTTTTACTGAAGCCGTAAGCGATTCGCCCGCATCTAAGGTGGTTTTACTTGGATCTACGCTAAATTCGAAACTCCCTACTGCCCCAGTGAAATTTGCAGGTCTTCCCTGTGTTGGCAATGGCTTCACATCGATTTCACGACTGGCCGAAGTCACTCTTTTCTCCACTGTTTGATAAATAATACCTCCAAAAATACTTCTACGCTGACTAGGAACATCTACCGAAACGGAAATGGCTACAGGATCGATTTCTAACTTTCCGGTTTTTTGGGGATATAAAAGGGTTTTATATACTACGGCGTATCGATAAGGTTCTCCTCTAAAGGTACCCTGTTCAAACCTGTACCCATTCATATTTAAGGTCTGGCTCCAAAAATCGGGGAATGTAGGATTATCGAGCATTCTAAAATTACTTATCCCAATTCTTTCACTCACATAAAGCTTATAGGTTACCGTAACCGCCTCATTAAGATATGGGTTTGGTTTAGATACTTCGGCAACAAAATGCAGGTTATCTTCTGGAACAATTGCTGCGTCGTTACCATCCTGAGGCCGCTCTACAGCGTCACCCACCTCAACATTTACCGGTGAAGTTTTATAAACTGTCCCCGCGATGGTCACCTGGGCCTGCCCAATTGTTTTGGTTCCTTTCGAGTTGGGTTCCAGATAATAACTATAGGTTTTAGAAAAGGTACTCTTCCCATTCACCCAACTGTTACTTACCTGCTGGTTTGGCCCACCTACGACTTTAAAACCGGTAAAAGAAGGCGGAGTAAAGTTATCCCCGTCTTTATTCATATTGAAATCAACACGCAAACGCTCATTGACACCAATCTGTTCCCGGCTAACTTCTGCTGTAAACTTTACCTGTGCAGAAAGAAGCGAGGTCGTAAATAAAAACAGACTTAATATTACTAACTTTAATTTCATTTGTAAACCTTAATTCTAATCTAGATCTGGTTAATAAAATTCAGGATACTACCAGTCCTTATCTGACCGTGTTTTCACAGCTTTAGCCTTTTCGGCATTCATTTTATCCTGAGTTTTCTCTTCCTGGTTATTCATAGCTTCAAGCAGATTTTTAATCTGTTGTGGCGAAAGCTGTCCTTGTGCAGGTTGAGGTTGCTGCTGTTTTTGTTGATCGGGTTTTCCCTTTTGATCTTTTTGATCCTGATCTCCTTTATTTTGCTCGTTAGGATCCTTATCCTGGGGCTTTTCATTGTCCTGATCGCCTTCTCCATCTTTTGGATCCTGTTTTTCGTTATCCCCTTCATCTTTAGGTTTCCCGTCCTGATCCTTATCTTCTCCTTTATCTCCCTGATTATCATGATCCTGATCTTTTTGATCCTGGTTTTGATCTTTGTTATCCTTATTGTCCTGATTATCGTTCTTATCCTGATTTTGCTGCTGCTCTTCTTCCAGTTTCTTTTTCGCCAAAGCCAGGTTATAACGGGTTTCATCATCTGTAGGGTCATTTCTCAGCGCATTTTTATAGGCTTCAACAGCTTCCTTATATTTTTTCTGCTTCATAAACGAATTACCAAGGTTGTGATTTATCCTATGGCGATCTTCTTTACTTTCAGAAACTTTATTGGCTTCTACAAACCTCGATTGCGATTCTCCAGATTTTTCACGGTTATAATACAGATTCCCCATATTATATTTTGCTGTGGTATTTGAGGGATCCTTGGCTATGGCCTTTCGGTAAGCGGCCTCTGCACTCGCAAAATCGTTTTCACTTAAAGCTTCCTCTGCCTGGTTCATATAGGCATTTGCTTCTTTTCTTTGCTTTTCCATGTCGTCATTTTGCTGTGCAAAGCCAACAGAAGAAAAAAGCAATACTACAATCAGGAAAAACGAGTTTTGCCCAAATGTCATTTTAGCAGGTCTCATATTAATCCTTTTTTGTTTCATTAAACAAATTAAGCTTTTTAATCCACGCTGTACTTCTCTCCAAAAGAAATACGTCTAAAAACAAGAATATAAAGCAAAGCGCTAAAAACCACTGAAAATGTGATTGATAATCGGCAAATTGTTTCGCTTCAAATTCTGTTTTCTCTATGTTCTTTAACAAATCCTGTACCGTTTCTGTAACGTTGGCAGTTACATTTCCTTCAATATATTCTCCATTAGCTTCAGATGCTATTTCCTTAAGGGTCTTAGAATCTAATTTTGTAATGACGGTCTCCCCGTTTTGATCTTTTTTATAATTCTGAACCACCCCATTTCTTTTAATAGGAATTGGCCCTCCTTTTTCGGTTCCTACACCAATGGTATAAATTCTAATCCCTTTCTTGGCAGCTTCATCTGCAATAGATTCTACATTCCCTTCATGATCTTCACCATCACTAATAATAAACAACACCCGGTTGGTCTGGTTATCATCATCGTAGTAGGTTGTAGCCAGATCGATTGCATCACTAATGGCCGTTCCTTGCGAGCTTATCATATCGGTATTTAAAGCCTGAAGGAACATTTTTGCTGCGGCATAATCTGTAGTAATGGGTAACTGAGGAAAGGCACTTCCTGCATAGGCTATTATCCCTACACGATCACTCCCTAAACCTCCTAAGATTTGTCTTACCAACTGCTTCGATTTTTCCAAACGACTGGGAGCGATATCTTCAGCATCCATACTTTTAGAAACGTCGATCGCAAAAACAATATCTACTCCTTCTCGTTTAACCGTCTCCATAGTGGTTCCCATTTTAGGGTTTACCAAAGCAACGACCAAACAGGTCAGCGCCAGGCAAATTAAAATCAATTTAAGTATCGGCTTAAAATTAGATTTATTGGGCGCCAGTTTTTGCAAAAGCTCATCACTGGCAAAGCTTTTACGTGCTTTTCTTTTCCAGAATAAAAGGAAAATAAAAAGTAGCAATACTACTGGGATGACCAGAAACAGCCAAAAATATATTTCTTCTTCAAATACTAACATCGCTAGCTTTATATAAAACTTCTAAATATGGTATACCTTAACAACAGCTCGAATAGTAACAATGCGCCGGCAAGTAATGCAAAGGGGCGAAATTTCTCGTCGTAATTGGTATATTTAAATTCTTCGATTTCTGTTTTTTCTAATTGATCGATTTCATCATAGATATCCTGTAACTTTTCGTTATTGGTAGCCCTAAAGTACTTGCCTCCGGTCTCATCGGCAATTTGCTTTAATAGATCTTCATCGATCTCTACCTGGCGATTACCAAATTGAAAACGTCCATTACCGGCAATACCTACTGGAGTTAACGCCATACCATTTGTACCCACTCCAATAGTGTACACTTTAATACCAAACTCTTTAGCCAATTCACTAGCTACTTTTGGATCGATAAAACCTGAATTATTTACCCCATCGGTAAGTAAAATAATCACTTTACTTTCGGCTTTACTATCTTTTAGTCGATTCACCGAAGTAGCCAAACCTGAACCTATTGCCGTACCACTTTCTAAGATATTATTAAACTCAACATCTTCCAATGCGCGTAAAACAACCGATTTATCACTGGTAATTGGTGTTTTGGTAAAACTTTCTCCTGAATAAAGCACTAATCCTATACGATCTGAAGGCCGGCCTTTTATAAATTCTTCACCTACCGCTTTTGTAGCTTCTAAACGATTTGGCTGTAGGTCTCTTGCTAGCATACTGGCCGAAACATCTATTGCCATAACAATATCGATCCCCTGGGTACTGTTGGTTCGGGTAGAAACATCTACTGTTCTTGGCCTTGCCAAAGCCACGATTAATAAAGCCAGCGCCAATATCCTTAAAACGAAAAGAACGGGTCGTAATTTTGCCAAAATACTGGATTTAGCTTTAAATCCCTGAATACTCGACATCCTTAGTGCCGGTGTTTGCAGATTTCTTTTCCAGAAATACCATGCGATCGCCACCGGAAGTAAAATAAACAACCAGAAAAATTCAGGATTTTCGAAAGTGAAATTCGCAAACATTAATTATTCGATTTTATAAGTTCTACTGAATTAATGATCCTTCCTGAAATTTCTTCAGCATAGCTATCGTCTTCATCATAAATTACAGTGATTTGCTGGAAACCACCATTTTCAGCAAAATTAAGAATACTATATTTTTTAGGCTGAATTTCATCGTTTACAGGATTCTTTATTTCCAGGGTACCAAATACTTTTACACCTTTCGCTCCATTTACCGTGGTAAATTCTTCCTGTTTCATCACAATATTCTGGGCTCCCTGATTCTCTAATTCCTTATAAACACCATCTACCCCTGTTTTAAGATCAAACTGGTCTTTTTTGGTAAAGATCCGGGTACTTAAGCTGGTATAAAAATTACTCACCAAACTACCAAAAGCAAACATTTGTGCATCTGCATAAGTTTGGGTGGCATCCTTGCTTAATTCCATATCTTTTCTCACCAAAACTTCAGGAGTGGTAATGGCTACAGCTGGTGTACCGTATTCACTTCTAATCCAGTCGCCTTCCAGTAATTCTTTGGTAGGATGCCCCCAGTAGGTATCGATTACATAATCTAATCCTTTAGAGCTGATTAAGACCGCTAAAGCAATAAAAATCACTAAAGCACCGCCCGAAATACCCAAAATCAATCGTTTCTTGCGCTTTTTAGAAAGTTTATTCTGGCGATATTCTTCGTCTTGCATAAGCTCTTCTTCGGTAGGCTCTGGCATCGACGATTTCACATCGTTAATAATCATTCGAGTTTTATTTCGATCTTCTTTTGCCGTAATCACATCTGGGCGGGATCCCGCAAATTTTGCCAAATCGGCCCTTTGTAAGATCTGTTTTAAATTCTGCAATGTTTTTCCATGTAAATGAAGTACTCCTGATTTTTGTTGCGCTTCAAGGAAACTAATCAACTCGGTCGTCGTACTCTCCATAGCACGATCATAAACCTTTTCATCTAAATAACGCCTAACCGCATAGGTTAATCTTGAATAATACTCCTTAACCTCTCGGTTCTCTATTAGCGTACTTTTATCCAGATCGTCCAGGTCTTTCATCGCCTGCTCGTATGGCGGTAGTTTATTTTCCAGCGCTTTTTCTTTTCTTCGCTTGATAAAAAAGAATGCTAAAATGCCCAATATCACCAAAATCCCGAGTAACCACCAAACCCAAACCGGAATACTAAAACTTTTTGGTACTTCTACCGATGGTTTTATGGGATACATTTCCTGCTGCGTCGTATCTACAGCAACATCGGCCACTTCAACTCGCATAGAATCGGTTAGAAAAGGCTTGTCGTTTATGATAATTCGTTGCTGCGGAATAGTATAAGAACCCGAATCAAACTGGGTAAGGCTGTATTCTTTAAGCAGCTGAAATTTATTTTTTACTCTGGTTGTATCGGCTCCTAAAGATTCTACTACTTCTAATGGTGAGAAGGTATTGCCTTCAGGAAAAACCACCAGATTTGTAGAATCGGTTTCCACATTGATTTTGTATAAAATCTGCTCTCCAATTTTAATCTGAGCAGTATCGATACTTGCTGAAACCTGAGCTTCCTGCGCCATTGCAGAGAACGTAAAAAAAGCAATGGCAATAATCAATATGGCCTTTAACTGCTTTTTTAAAGAATGTTTTTTATAAATAAAATCTAACAATTTATTTCTTTTCATCTTTATACGCTTAGCCTCTCCTTTTAAAATACCCTAAAAGTTTTTTCACGTAACTTTCGTCTACTCTGGTATTAATTACTCCTGCTCCACTAAGGGCAAAGCTTTCTTCAAAATATTTAACACGCTCCAGATAATACTCGGTATAGCTACGTCTTACCGCCTTACTACCTGTATTTACAGTGATATATTCATTGGTTTCTTCATCCAACATTTGTACCAAACCAATATTAGGAATTTCCTTTTCACGCTGGTCGTATACCCTTATTCCTGTAACATCGTGACGATTTCCGGTAATTTTAAGCGTTTGCTGGTAATCGTCACCCATAAAATCGGATAGCACAAAAACAATGGCTTTCTTTTTCATCACATTCGATAGATATTTCAGGCCTAAACCAATATCAGTTTTTTTACTTTTTGGCTGAAATTCTAGTAATTCCCTTATAATTCTTAGAACGTGAGATTTTCCTTTTTTAGGCGGAATATAATTTTCTACCTGATCTGAAAACATCAACAAACCAATCTTGTCATTATTTTGGGTTGCCGAAAATGCTAAAGTTGCCGCAATTTCGGTAATCACTTCTTTTTTAAACTGACTTTGCGTCCCAAAAAATTCAGATCCTGAAACATCGACAACAAGCATCATGGTAAGCTCTCGCTCTTCTTCAAAAACTTTAACAAAAGGCTCGTTATAACGTGCGGTAACATTCCAATCGATATTACGAACATCGTCACCAAATTGATATTGCCGCACTTCGCTAAAGGTCATCCCCCTTCCTTTAAAGGTAGAATGATACTCACCGCCAAAGATATGATCACTAAGGCGACGGGTTTTTATTTCGATCTTACGAACTTTCTTAAGTAACTCTTTGGTATCCATATTTTTCAATAAACAAATAACAATAATCAATTACCAAAGCATTTTTGATAATTTACAATTGATAAATGCAAATACCTATGGTACTTCGATCTCGTTAACGATCTTACCAATAATATCTTCAGAAGTTATATTCTCGGCTTCGGCTTCGTAGGTAATTCCTATTCTGTGGCGTAAAACATCGTAAACAACTGCCCTAACATCCTCAGGAATCACATATCCTCTACGTTTTATAAAGGCGTAACATTTTGCTGCAGTTGCCAGGTTAATACTACCACGGGGAGAAGCACCAAAGCTAATTAATGGTTTTAAATCTTCTAAACGGTATTTCTCTGGCGTACGGGTAGCGAAAATGATATCAAGAATATATTTCTCGATCTTCTCGTCCATATATACTTCGCGCACCGCTTGCTGTGCTCTTAATATCTGTTCGATACTCACCACCTGGTTTACCTTCTCGAAACTTCCTTTAAGGTTAGCACGAATAATTAATTGCTCTTCTTCTAATTGTGGATATTTGATGACGGTTTTTAGCATAAAACGGTCTACCTGCGCTTCAGGTAAAGGATAAGTTCCTTCCTGTTCTACCGGGTTTTGCGTTGCCATTACTAAAAACGGCTTATCTAATTTAAAAGTTTCGTCACCAATAGTCACCTGCTTTTCCTGCATCGCTTCCAGTAAAGCCGATTGTACTTTGGCCGGTGCACGGTTAATCTCATCTGCCAGCACAAAATTGGCAAAAATTGGCCCTTTTTTTATACTGAAGTCGTTAATCTTCATATTATAAATAAGCGTCCCTATAACATCTGCAGGAAGCAAATCTGGTGTAAACTGAACACGACTAAAAGACCCATGAACAGCCTGAGATAATGTGTTAATCGCTAAGGTTTTTGCAAGCCCGGGAACACCTTCTAAAAGGATATGTCCCTGCCCTAATAAACCTATAAGTAAACGCTCTACCATGTGCTTTTGCCCCACGATCACTTTGTTCATCTCGGCGGTTAGCACATCTACAAAAGCACTTTCTCTTTCAATTTTTTCATTTAGACTGGCGATGTCTAAAGAAGATTGATTATCTGTCATTATTCTAATTAGATTTTAAAACGTGAATATACAACCATACTACGGTCGTAGCAAATTCAATATTATTAAACTTTCGGGTATTCAATAATCTATATTATTTGTTTTAAGCATAAATTTAACGGATTGCACCAAATTCTATTGTGTATCAGTGATTAATATTTTTTTAAAATTAAAAAATCTCCCGTCATTTTTTATTCCCTGACAAAACTTCTTCTTAAAACGGCATAAAATCGACTCAATTTTATCAAAATAATGCGCTAATACTACTTCTTATAGACATTCGATCAAGCAACTCAAGAAGCAGGAGCGACATGGTACGAATCATAAAAACATGTTTATAGCATATAACACTCAATAAAAATCAAAAACTTGATGAAAAATTAAAACAAAAAAAGACTGCCTTTTTAGACAGCCTTTTCTAATAACCATTATTACCTAAGTTTGTTTCATTATTCCAGAAACAACGTCTCTACATCTGTGGTTTCATCTTCGTCTACCACAATATTGTCGAAAGTTTTAGCCTCTAAGCCAGCGATTATGTCTGCTTCTACCGTAATCTGGTAAGTGCCTTCTGGAACACCGTATAATGCAAATTCACCATTAGCATTGGTATAAGCAGAAATACTGTGCGAAGCATTTGTGGCTGTCACTAAACTTCTAAATTCTGAAGGGTGAACTTTCCCAACGATCTTTCCGGCATCGTCTTCTACAGATAAACGAATTACAGGTTTTAATGTGTAACCACCATTACCCTGCCTAACAATAGACTTATCTACATCAAAATCTAAAATATACAGATACTCTTCGCCAGGTTCAAGCTCCTGGTTAACATTTAACTTTAAACCCGATTGCTGTGCACTTGGTGTTGCCAGTGGAAATTCTTCTCCATCTACCACTATGGTGTTATCGTTTCCTAGCACCAAACGAATCTGCCCGGCATATCCAGGAGTAATTTCTTCATCGGCTAATAATTGGGAAACTCCACCGGTAAGCTCAAGTAGATCATAAATTCCGGCTTCAGTATCTAAAGCCACCCAGCCTTCATTTTCATCATCTTCAGCGCCGGTTTGCACTCTAACTTCTTGAACATCGATGTTTACAGCGTCATAATCTCCCGGTGCATCTACCATTCTCACAGAAATTCGAGCGTCCCCTTCAGTAGCAGAATCGTCATCATCACTACAAGAGGTTAGGGCCAACCCCGTAAATACGACTAGAAATAAAGTTTTAAAATTTAAAAATTGCTTTCTCATAAAAATAGATTTGGTTTATTCAGGCTAAATAACGGTGCGATTTTAAAATCATTTCCAACTTTAATATAGATTAACGATTTTTAACAAGATTTAAACGCTTATTAATTCATCTAAGCCCTTTACTTGCAAATACTTTAGTACATTAGGCTTTAAAAAAAATTTAACAATGAAAACTGCACTAATCACCGGCGCAACAAGTGGAATAGGAAAAGAAACCGCCAAAATTTTTGCGGAAGAAGGATTTAATTTAATCATCTGCGGAAGAAGAGAAGGACGATTAAATGAACTTAAGGAAGAATTACATAAAAGGACTGAAGTTTTAAGCTTAAGTTTTGATGTTCGCGACAAGGAGGAAGTCTTTAAAAAAATTGAAAATTTACCGCCAGATTTCTCCAATATCGATATTCTGATTAATAATGCCGGGAATGCCCATGGCCTGGATCCTATACAAGACGGATCTTTAGAAGATTGGGATGCGATGATGGATATTAATGTAAAGGGACTACTCTATGTAAGCAAAGCAGTAATCCCTGGGATGATCAAAAGAAAATCAGGTCATATTATCAACATAGGTTCTACTGCCGGTAAAGAGGTTTACCCTAATGGCAATGTGTATTGCGCCAGCAAACATGCCGTAGATGCGATTAACAAAGGAATGCGAATCGACCTTAACGGAAAAGGGATTAGGGTAGGTGCTATTCACCCCGGGCTTGTGGAAACCGAATTCAGTGAAGTTCGTTTTAAAGGAGATACTGAAAAAGCCAAAAAAGTTTATCAGGGTTTTGAAGTTTTACGACCTGAAGATATTGCCGATATTATTCGGTTTGTGGTGACAAGACCATACCATGTAAATATTGCCGATTTAATTGTAATGTGCACTGCACAGGCAACCAGCACTATTGTAGACAAGCAATAATATGATTAACAAACGGCTTCTTATTAAAAATCTTTTAGCGCACAACGACGAGAATAGCTTTTATGATAAAAAGTTACAGCTGAATATAAGTGAAAAAGAAGGGAAGGCTAAGTTTTTAAAACATATATGCGCACTGGCAAATTCTAATCCTAAAAACAACTCCTATATTGTTATTGGGGTTAGGGATGAGGATAATGAAATTATTGGTATCGATTTCTTTGACGATAGCAAGATCCAAAATCTTATTAATGCGTATTTAAGCAATCCGCCAAAAGTGATGTACGAGAATATCCCGTTTCCTCATCTCCCAGATAATCTGGTTGTTGGCTTAGTAACCATTCGACCGAATAACGGGAAAATATGTTCGCTTAGAAAAAATATCTGGAAGTATTATGGTGGTTCCATCTTTCTAAGAGATGGTAGCATAAGCATGCCCAAAGATTTTGATATTAAAATTGAAGACGAAAATTCTGAAGTTGTTGCCGCTATCGAAAAGCATGCGCAGAACAATATTGAATTAACCTTAAACGGGGTTTTTGATTTTATAAATCGTCACAAGAAACTAAATCCTACGTATCAGGTTTTTAAAGAATACTTTGTGGTTTGCTGGGCGGGAAAAAAGAAATATGCAAAGGGGGAAGTTTATTTTAGCCGTGTAGACATTGCACTTATTAACGAACAGGTAAAATTATTTTATTCAGATTTAGATGAAGTGAGTATTTCTTCAGATGCTAATAGCTTTAAAATTTTGGAATATGTGCACCTTGGGTTACCCAATAGCTATAAATACTATCCGCTAGAAGAGGTTACCATTCATTTTAAGGATAATGCCATGTACGAGATCCAGAGCGAGCTGGTTTTTCAGCCTCCACAATTCGATAAAAACACCCTTTATCATATTTACAATAGCAATAACATGCTGGTAGAACGATTAAAAAAATTACTCCCACTTACTAAAAATCAGCGAAAGGATGTTAAAAACCTACCATCTACTTATTTGCTTTGTTACCTTAACGGCTTTGGAGAGGCGATGGAAAAATTGGAAGAAGCTAAACCCTTCCTAAAAAAATACAGTAGTGAAGCCTACCATTATTATAAAGAAAGTACACGAATTTTAAGAAAAGTAAAATACAGTTAGGATGGGTAGAACGCTAGCCATTGGCGATATACACGGAGGATTAAAAGCATTAAAACAATTATTACACGATAAGGTTAAAATTACCTCAGAAGACACGATCATTTTCCTGGGTGATTATGTAGATGGCTGGAGTGATTCTGCTAATGTGGTTTCTTATCTTATCGAATTGGCGCAAGATTTTGATTGCATTTTTATAAGAGGAAACCACGATGACCTTACCCATCAATATTTAAAAACTGGTGCCATGACCGATCGTTGGGTGATCCATGGCGGTCAAAGCAGTATCGATGGCTACGCCAGGTTATCTTCCGAAGAAATAGAACAACATCTGCGTTTCTTTTCAGAAATGCAAAACTATTATATAGACGACCAAAATCGATTATTTGTACATGCGGGATTTACCAATCTACATGGTCCGGAAAACGAATATTACGACACTGGATTTTACTGGGATCGCACGTTATGGGAAATGGCAATTTCTTTAGATCCTGAAATTGAAAAAAACAGTGATTTTTATCCAAAGCGACTACAAATTTTTAATGAAATCTATATTGGTCACACCCCGGTAACAAGAATCGGTGAATCTTTACCCGTAAACAAAGCAAGTATCTGGAATGTAGATACCGGTGCTGCTTTTAAAGGAAGTATTTCTGCAATAGAGATAGACACAAAACAAGTTTGGCAAAGTGATCCAGTGCATACCTTATACCCTAATGAGGACGGAAGAAATTAAACTATTAGCCTAAAAGATTTAGAACTTTGTAATTCAATGTATTTCCCTTTAATTTGCAAACCCTGCATTTGTAATTAAATTACTTGCATGGTTATTGCACTTTATATTGCTAACAATTCTGTAAAAAGGATTAAATTTCTTATTTTACAGTAACATACAAAAATAATGGCCCTAAAAAATATAAGACTTGAAGTGATGAAAACTATCGAAAGTAAAGTAGATGGTTTTATAGACGAATATCTAATCCCAGTTGACAATATTTGGCAACCTACAGATCTTTTGCCTAATCTTCAGGGAGAAGAAGGATTAGAGCACGTGAAACAAATTCGTGAAGAAGCGAAAGAATTAGGTTATGATTTCTGGGTGGTGTTAGTTGGAGATATGGTGACTGAGGAGGCACTACCAACTTACGAAAGCTGGCTTATGGATGTAGAAGGTGTAGACCAGCAACGCCGTGCTGATGGTGAACAAAACCCGTGGTCTAAATGGGTACGGCACTGGACGGGCGAAGAAAACCGTCACGGTGACGCGCTAAACAAATACCTTTATCTGTCTGGTCGTGTAAATATGCGCGAAATCGAAAAAACCACGCAGCACTTAATTAACGATGGGTTTGATATTGGTACCGGTAGAGATCCTTATAAAAACTTTGTTTATACCAGCTTCCAGGAATTAGCAACTAATATTTCTCACAAACGAGTGGGGCAATTAGCTAAGAAAAAAGGAAATAAAATGCTGGGTAAAATGTGTAATATCATCGCAGGAGACGAGATGCGTCACTATATGGCTTATCGCGAATTCGTGAAAACAATTTTTGAGCATGATCCCAGCGAAATGATGTTGGCCTTTCATGATATGATGAAAAAGAAGATCGTTATGCCGGCACAGTTTTTAAGAGAAAGTGGCGAAGGTATTGCCCAGGCTTTTGAAAATTTCTCGAATGCTGCGCAGCGCCTTGGGGTGTACACCACTTACGATTACATCGAAATTCTTAAGAAATTAAACCAATACTGGGAGATCGATAAGATGAGAGCCCTTACCGATGAAGCTGAAAAAGCCCGTGATTATCTTATGAAATTACCAGATAGGATGACAAGAATTGCAGATCGTATCGCCATCCCGAAGGATGAATATGAATTTAAATGGGTAGAACCCAACGGAATTCTTTAATTCTGATTAGAAAAATAAAAGTCCGCTTTGCAGCGGACTTTCTTATTTTTTGAACACTTATTATTCTCTAGGATCTCGAATCTTTCCAAACTTTATACGCAGCAAGATCTCTTTCAATCAAACTTAAACAAAAAGCGATGACCGCGGCATCGTCCAGATATCCAATCACCGGAATAAAATCTGGGATTAAATCGATTGGCGACAGCACATACAATAAAGCAGCTCCTACCGCCGCAACGATATTAAACGGAATTTCACGATACTCACCACTCGCATAATCCCTTACCAGATTAAACAACAGCTGGGCATCATCAAAATATCGCCTTAAAGCATTTTTACTCTCAAATTTCGACTTTATTTTTTCCTCTTCTTCAAGAACCGTTTCTACATCTTCTTCCTGAAAATCTTCCTGTTTCTTTTTATGCTCTTCTTCGATGGTATCTTTACTGAAAATGCTCATTATTGATTTTTTTAAAGCTCCAAATTAAAAAAATTATGGCAGACCACTATTGAAGTTATCATTG
>Ga0114908_1000673_pt1 | contig 18573 bp, 29 predicted proteins | sample MalvireepMed_s17_FD_87292 | JGI IMG/M metagenome (GOLD analysis project Ga0114908, IMG submission 87292) | Marine viral communities from the Global Malaspina Expedition - Malaspina viral metaG DeepMed_s17 | ecosystem: Environmental > Aquatic > Marine > Oceanic | place: Mediterranean Sea... | reverse complement strand
TGGCTATGCTTAATAGTAATGTAGGACGGCTTTGGGAGCAAAGGCCCAGCCCTCGTGTTGATAAAAAAGATGCGCCGTTCATTTACGAGTCGTTTCCTTTGTTTTTACCGGACAGGTATTTGGGTTCACGGCTCGTGGTCAACCACGCCTTAAATTTCCGCACCAATTTCTTTAGAAAAAGCATGCGGCCTCACTGCCTCTCATCAAAGGGCCAGTGTGGATTGCCCGTGGCCAGCCGCTCCTGGGCTACTTCCAGCACGGTTTGGTGGTCGTAGCCGCCGTCATTCATGCCGATGGTACCGATACCACTGTGGTTAAAGTCCCAGTAGCTTAGGTCGCGTGTGTAGGTGATGTTGTTTTTCTTGCACCACCGATACAGGCGACCGTAGCCGGGGTCTTGCTTGCGCTTTTTCTTTGGAGGCGCAAAAAAGTCACCCAGCAGGTCATCGAGAAATTTACCCGCATCTGCCATTTTAAAACTCGCCCCAGTTAGCTGACCTAGCCCAAGCGTTATCGGCGGCTATGTTTTCTTCCTGGTTTTTAATGTCGCGCATGGTGTGCGGGTCTTCGCTGCACTCTTGGCAGATAGCCCGACCGCCGTGGGGGTCGGTGTTGCCGCATCTAACAAATACTTCACGGTAATCGTAACCGCGAAGCACGTAGAAACTTACTTGATTATCGCACATGGATATTTACTCCTTTATTGGCTATATAAAAACAGTAAGGCAGGACGCTTTAACGAACAAGCGCCCCGCCCTCCCAGCGACAAACTATTTTATCCTGTTTCCTTTTGAGCGGTTCTGCGTGGCGGTCAGCACCTGCAAGTTCCAAGGCACGTGAAGCCCACAAACGTTTTCTCCTTGTAGGGGGACAATGTGGTCAACGTGATGCTTGACACCTGTGCGTTTTTCCTGCTCCACAGCCTGTGCGTATACCTCAGCTATCTCGTTCTTGTGCTGTTCGGTCAACCATGGTGGCGTTGCATTTCGCTTTCTAGCTGTTCTGGTTGCCGCATATAGTCTTAATTTTGAAAGGTTGGCTTTGTTCCAATTTTTCCTAGCTTCTACACCGTTGGTTTTATGATATATTCTGGTGTATTTTCGCCGCTCTTCTATATTTTGGTGATAGTATGTTCTGGAATATTCTTGATAGCGTTCCTTGTTTTCTTGATAACGCTTTTTGTAATATTCCTGCATGTCTTCCTTATGGCTCTCATAATATTCTTGTCTATACTTATTTTCTTTTTCTTTATTGGCATCCCTGTATTGGGTTCGGCGTTTAATTTCCTTTTCTCTATTTTCTGCGTAGTATTTTCTACCCCGCAAAAGTTCTTTTTCTCTGTTCGCTGCCCAATATTTTCTGCCGTTTTTTCTATCTAGTTCTGCGACTTTCTCCTTATTTGCCGCTCTATATTTCCGACGTCGCAGTTCTATCTTTTTCTTATTTTTCTGATAATATTGTTTAGCGTATTCACGCTGTGTTTCTGTTGGCATTTTATTCTTTTCCCTTGGCGTGGTATTTTCTTTGGTATTTATGTATCATTTCCTTTTGGCGCGTTTCTTCACTTTTCTGAAACCAATTCCTTTGTGAAGAGATATTGACACTTGTTGGGATTGGAGCTGAATCTTCATTTACAAGTAAGTCTAATAAAGCCCTATTTCTGTCGCGGTATTGGTTCCAATACTTTTTGCGAAATTCCCTATTTTTTATTTGCGAAATTCCTTTTGGCATTTTATTCTTTGCCCCAGCCGCCAATGACGCTGCTGTAAAATGCGTTTGACAAAATTAGCAGGACGGTGTTTTCAGGGACCAGCTTTTGCTGGTTCGCGAGAGCTATTGCTTGGTCTTGCAAACACTCGTAAAAGTTATCGTGTTCCTCAGCCTCAGCAAGTGCGTCGGTAAGGTCTTCCGAAGTGTAGTGTGCAAGGACCGTGAAGGTTGGTTTAAAATCCGGCCCCCACTCTGCAATGTTTTGCGCGATAATAAACCAGTCGCTGGACGCGCCGTTATCTATAGTTCTGTAGAAACCCTGCGGCACGTTCCACGTGCGATGGGCTGTGTTATCTTGAGATATAGTCATAGCGGTTATGTATTCCTTTTGGTTGGCTGTACCCAATAGTAAAGCGGGACGCTTTAACGAACCAGCGCCCCGCCTTCCTGCCGACAAACTATTTAATCCTGCAACCTGTTTCCTTTTGATATATTTTCTGTTGCCGTCAATATTTGCAAGTTCCACGGTACATGCAGCCCTGATACGTTTTTCCCCTTTAAGGGAACTATATGGTCTACGTGGTGCAGGATACCCGTTTGTTTTTCCATTGCCGTGGCTTCTTTGTAGATTGCAGCCATTTCTGCCTGTTGCTTATCTGTTAGCCATGCGGGAGTTGCGTTTAATCTTGTGGCACGTCTATTGGCTGAATACCCGTTTATTTTTGACGGGTTGGCTTTGCTCCATTGCCTTTGGGCTTCATACATCTTTTCTTTATTTTCAGCTCGCCATTTTCTTCGAGTTTCACAATCCTTTTCTTTATTTTCAGCTCGCCATTTTCTAGAAGCTTCACGTATCTTTTGTTTATTTTCAGCGTAATATTTTCTACAAGCCTTACGTTTCTTTTGTTTATTTTCAGCGTAATATTTTCTAGAAGCTTCACGCTGCTTTTCTATATCTTTATAGGGCATTTTAGCTAACGTCCACGTTTTTGGCCGCGATGTAGGCATTGCCCTTGCTGTCAAACCCAGCGTAGATGGCATAATCCCACTCGGGGTCATAAGCACTGGCCTGGAGCCACCTATCAAGTTCGTTGTAGGTGTAGTCAAACAGCGTGAGCAGTTGCTTTACCCAGATAGCCCCCGCCACAGGCGAACCATCCACATCAACGTACCGTAGATACCAGTCAAATTTTTCCCAATCGCCTATCTTTTTAAAACTGTTACGGGCTAGATAGGCGTCCGAAGTTTTTGGTGATGTGTTGATAGTCATAGGTTTTAACCCTCCTTTATTAAGCATAATAAAGTGTACCCTTGGACGCTTTAAGGAGCAAAGGCTGGTGTATCTTATTGATAAATTTGATAAATTACTTAGTCGGGTATTTCGCCGTAGTTCATGCAGCGGTCACAGCCTTTCACGGTTGTCGAGAAAGAAATATGGGTGAGCTCCCCCTCTTCATAGGTTAGCTCAGGGTATTCTGAAACTTCATTAGGCTCACGGGCCACGAACCCATTTCCATGACAGACGGGGCATATCCTCATTCTCTATTCTCCTATGTATGACAATAGCCATCGGTTTCAATGCACAGCCACATCCCGCACCATGGTACGGTGACGGCGTCATCGCACCCGATGGTTGGCAGGACCATGCGCCTGAATTTTAAAAACGAGTACCTTTCGTCTTTGCTTTCGTGCCACTTTCGCAGCAGGGTGAGTTGTTGTTCCTTAGTAAGTTTCATTGGACACCTTTTGCTGGGGGTAATGGCCCAATCCCCACCCTATAGAGCGCCCGTAAACCGTGTCTACAGGGGCAAGATGGGTGGGGTAGGGCGTAGCCATTGGGGGTTATTTCACGCGCCAGATGCGCATACCGCCTTCTACGGTACGGGTAACGAAATGCCGTTGAAAGTCCACATGCTTTGGGGATTTTTTATACGGCCCTGCATTACGAGCTAATGCATTCTGGCGAGCTTTTTTGGCTTCTGGGTGCGGTGCGAAAAAACTATCGCCCACTTTCATTTGGTCAAACGGGTATTTGTTTGATTTACTGGAAGGGCCGCAAAGCGGGATGCCTTTGTCAATTTTATAAGCCATGATATTCTCCTTTGGCTGGCCTATATAATAGTATTGTGGGACGGTTTTATGAACAATATTCATGTGGTCAATGGGATAAAATAATGGGTGCGGCGGTCGGCTAGATTAGCGGTACGGCTTTCTACTATGGACCCTTGGGGGAATTCCGCAAACCCCCAAGGTAGTTCTAGAACATGCACTAGAACCCCGAAAAAACCGCCGCAGCATCTGGAAACGCAGCATCTAGCCTTTTTGAGTGCTGGAAAGGATATGAGTACCCCAGCCCCTGACGCCGCCGCTCGCCTTGGTTACATATTGACTTTTTCTGCTTTTGTACCTGACCCCCCTTCCGGGTTCATTTCCTGCCAGGGTTGCCCACACACATCGGCCCAGTAATCAAAAGCGCCAACGGCGATATGCCGATAATATGTGCGGTACCCCTTTTCTGCGTCTTCCTTGCTAACGGGGTACGTGATGGTGACCCAAATTTCATTGGTGCCGGTTAGGTTATCTGCGTTTTCTGGGTCATCGCTAACCCTTACATCAATAATGTACCCCAGCGCATCGGTTTTTTGGCTTAGAGCGTATTGCCGTAAATCCGCTTCCAAATCGGTAAGGCTACCGCCGTCCGGTGCCGTTTCCGCAGGTATGCCGCAAGTGATGGTTACTTCACGGTCCCCATGGTATGCGTGGGGGGAGGCGTTTGTAACGTTGATGGTTGCCGTTTGTGCAGACGGCCCGTTTACTTGATACATAGCTGATATCTCCTTTTTTTGGCTATGCCTAATAATAAGGTGGGACAAGTAAAGGAGCAAAGCCTATACTGTCTAAATGACAATATAGAAAGCAAAACGGCCCACTGATTAATGTAATCAATGGACCGTTTGCCTTGGTTACTTAGTCAGTGTGACGCTATCGCCCAGCAACTGTGCGAGCGGTAGAATTAACTGTTCTTCGCCATTGGTGGCGCAAAGAACAATTAAATCTTTAACGTTTTTAGCAGTCAACGGCACTGAGGCAGGCACCTTTTCGTACTGTATTTCAACAGTTTTTTTAGATGCCCCCTTCACAACCTGATAACCGCCCTGCTTATCTAGCATAACGGAAAGGTTATTCGCGGCCAGCCACCCTTTGACTATAAAGTCCATTTGTTTAGGGCATTCGCCTTTCCCTAACCAAGTACTGTTGACGCTGGTGGCAGTATACCCCATCTTTTGTAAAAGCTGAGAAATACTCAGCCCTTTTGATGCAGCAAGGGCCTGAAGCGTTTTGTACATTTTACTCGAACGACTATAGGCAATGGTTTTGAACCTTTGCTTTCGTGTCGTTTTTGGCTCACGCGGTGTTTCCCCACTTGAAAACAACGGCATGTCGTGGTCTACTTGAAAATCAGCCATGGTACAGTCTCCTTTCTCTTTGCTGGTTGGCTGTACGCTTAGTATACAATGTGAAACTGTGGATAATAGCAGTTTTTTATCACAATTTTTCATTGTCCTTTAGAACTGTGACGTTATCAGTTTCGCGGCTGACACTTAATTCTTTTGCCTTTTCATTAAGCATCATCGCCACCATCACAGCTTTCTCCCTGCTCAGGTTTAAGGTGGTGGTTTCAAACTTGGTATCAATACTTAAACAAATCTGTTGAGTGGCCCAATGGTCACCAACAATTGAAACTGTGATAGTGCACCCCTGTTTATCAACAGGGTCTTTCATTCCCGGTTCCATATCCGGTTCCATATCTAATTCAGGGTCAAAGCCCCGTGGGTTTTCAATTTGTATTGCCTGCATTTTATTCATCTTCGGGGTTGGGGCGCTTTTGCTCCACCCGTATATCGGTTAGCTTTTGGTCAATAGCTTCATCAGCCCATCCAAGGTCTGACAGTTCCCAGTAAGCCTGATGCTCACTAATTTCTTCATTAATAAAATCGTCTAATATTTTTTCGGCTTTAGGGTGATAAAATAATTCTTCCGACACAACCTAGTTCCTCCAATAGGGCGGGGGGAAGGGAAGGAGTGGTCAGGAAAGCACACCCTTCCCCCCTAGTTTCAGCCAATGTGCTTTCCTAGCTGAATAAGTGTGGCGATAACCTGAAGAATTGCCCATATCACATAAGGGTCGCCGAAATACATGGGCTTAATTCCTCTGGTACCTTTTTGTTTTCGCCTTAAACTCGGCTAATTGCGCCTGAGCCATGGCTTCCTGTTCCATCCATTCGCGAACTATTTGCCTCAGCATGGCTTTTTTAGTCTTGTCGTATTTAACCGACAATTCCTCAATCGTTAACGCGGTTTCCTTATCAACACCTATGGTTGTATCTGTGCGAATAAGGGTGCCTCCAACTATTTCATTGTACGGCATGTTTGTATTCCTCCAATCTGCGCAACAAGTGGCTATGGACAGCGGCCCATAACGCCTTGAAATCATTACTGTGCGCTTGTTCAAACGCACGTTTTGCTAGGTCAATGCGAATACCTATGCGTTCAATAGGTGGATGCGGGTTATTCTCTGTAAACATCGTTTAACCCTTCTGCCACTTTTTTGACATAATCCACTATTTCCTCTTTCGTAACCTGATGGCCGCTTGCCATGAGGCGTTTTTGAACATAACGTTCCATTACAGAAGCGGCGTAATGCTCACCGTAATGCCGGATAATACCGATTAGCCGCTTTTCATATACATCTGCATTGGAAGCGTTTTCTAGGTCGAAAATAGGGTCGTACTGCATAACCTCCTCCACTGGCTATATGGTACCCCATTATAAGGCATGGCGCGGGGGAAGCTACCCTTTATTTATCAACTACGGCCTGAAAAGCCTCCCTAAAATCCTTGCCTTTTTCACGAGCTTCTTTCAAACAGCGCTCTATTTCTTTATCAACCACGGGCCAATGTTCTGCCTTTAGAGCTTTGGCCACAGCTTCAAACTGATCATCATCGGATAGGCCGCAGATTACCGCTTCGGTAGCTGCTTCTTCCATGGCCATTCCCCATTTCTTTACTTGTCCCATGCTATTTATCCTTTCCAGGTTTGTGATTATTCAATGTGACTTGAACCTTTAATCCGGGGAAAATATGATGGACGGCTTGCATCAATTTAACGGGAAATCTCGCAGCTTCGTCTTTTGTCATTTCCCCAGTTTCAACGTAGACAGTATAGTGGGCAATGAACTTAGGCTCCTCGGCCATTTCTATTTCTCCTTCACAACATTCAATTAAAACACGGGCGCAGCTTCCGCATTGGTAGTGACCGTGGACATATACAAGGTTTGTCCACTGGCCACACCAATCGCAAACGGTTGCTTTAGGCGGAAGGTAGGTGCCCCGTTTCTTCGTCATAAATGCTTGTGTCCGGCAACTTGGTAAACAAATCCATATCAACGTCAAGAAGCACACTTGTTACAGGTTCGTTTTCAGGCCCCCACGGTCCTAGTATTTCGCACCGCATGTGCGGGTCAGCACGTTTGCCCTGTATATGTTCATGCTGCATACTGAACATTATAGGATAATTAAAATCTTGGTCTGGGTCAGCTTCAGGAACGATTTTATTGATAAATTCATCCGTTACCTGCCGATTATAGTTTCGCTCCCGTGCGATTTGTGCTGCTTTCAATAGCAGCGGGTATGGAAAGAACTTACGGTTCTGACCTACAATGTCTTCTTCTTCAATCATTTATACCTCCGTTAAGAAAAAAACCCTTGGTGCCATTAGTATAGCACCAAGGGTTTGAGAAACTAGGCCATCATTTATCATTAGACAAGTTCGATGTACCCTTTTTCCACGGCGATTTGTAGGTCACCGTGGCCTCCTACGAGCGGCTTGCCGTTCGTACCACGCTTATCAGTGGTTTTTAGAACAGTCATAAAATCCCCAACGGTCATGCCGTCTTTAAACAAGGACCAAATTTCCGCTCGGTTAGTACCTTCCCTCACAGGGTTCGGTGCGCCTGTGAACTTAATAGTGCGTCCACTAGGAAAAATCGCAGTTTTCCGCTCGCGCGGCTGTGGGGGAGGCGCTGCTCTGATAGGGGAAACATTACTGACGGTTGCCGTAGTCTTGGTTACCGCGTTCAGTGCTTCTTCCCTACCGTTTTTGGATGCGCCTTTAGAAGCAGGTGTTTTTGCTCCTTTCTTTTTCGCAGCCGTTGATGGCTTTGAATTTTTCACCTTTTTCTTAACGGGTGCATCCGTGATGGAAGCAACATTTGACACTATGGCATCTCCCTTCTGTTTGTTTTAGCCATAACCCTATAATAGTTAGTGAAAAACAACGAGCAATTATCTTGTTGTCATGTTGATAAAAAAGCGTGTAGACTAAATTATTAACCTCCCTGTACCGGCGCTGGTCATTTGTGTGTTATGATTTCAAGCGCCTAGAACTCAGGCGCTGGGGCCTCCTCCAAGCTCCAGCGCCTTTTTTTCTACTTCACCCTAATTATTTCAACAGGGTAAGGCTTACGCTCAGTGTATTCGGAAAGGTCCATATATTTCTTGTGGCCCGTTTCCATCCACGTTTTCATTTTTTCAGGGGTTCCCCAACACCTACTGGGAGACTCATTATAAAAAAACCGCACTATATCAGGAAGTGCGGCTAGGCTGGTGCTGTCAGCGTGGCTTATAGCAAGAAACAGGTCATTAGTGATAACAGCAGTGAGGAAATCTCCCGGCGGCACACCCTGTTCTATATATCGCTGTACACCGCCCTGTAGATGCTGGGGCAAACGACCATAATCTATATCTTGTATCATAGCCTTTCTCCTTTCTATTTGGCTACATACTATAGGGTACCCTACCCAACACCTCCCACCAAGTTTTCATTTGTCAATTGAACACTATGATTATGACCAAGTCCACGGGTGAGGGGCTTTTCACTAAATGTTGTCTTAGCATCTCCCCAGCTTGGTCCATATTCAGCATCAACCTTGTTAGGAACCGATAATAAGGTACACTGCTCCATGATTTCAGTAACTATGTCCGCTTGTTGCTGCGTTTCAACTGAAATATCAAGCTCATCATGCACCTGGATATGCGGCAGTATCCCCTCTTTATACAGGGCGACCATTGCCATTTTCGTTTGGTCAGCGGCACTGCCTTGAATAAGTCTATTTAACGCCTTGTATGTGAAAGCGCGTTTAAGTCCCATGTGCTTGCCATACTCTTTCATGGCTTGGTCAAACGGCATCGGTTTGTGATAGCCCGTTGCGTCTGGCTCCCACATCGTGAACCGGCACCGACGCCCACCAATAGTTTTGATAAACCCAACTTCCGCCGCTCTTTGAGCACAGTAATTCGCAAGTTGACGAACAAAAGGCACCTGACTATGGTATTTATTGAAAAGGGCGTCGCTTTCTTCCCAAGATAGCCCCAACTGCTCCGATAATTTCTTTTTACCCATGCCGTAGAACAACCCAAGGTTTATCAACTTGGCATGGGTGCGCGGAATGTTAGCCATGTCCGCCACCACTTGGTGAAAGTCAGCTTCATCATGTTTATACGAGTCAACAACAGGGTCAACTGAAACATATTTCAGTTTCGACGCGTAATGAACCACCAAACGGGGTTCTTGCTGACTGTAGTCAAACGCACCCCACACACAATCTTCTTCAGGTATGAACAGGGAACGAATTAACGGCCCAATTTCTTTATTGCGCGCCGGAACCTGCTGTAAATTCGGGTTGCTGTAGCTCATTCGGCCGGTTAATGTCCCCCCACGTTCCGATCTTAGCTGGTGCACCTCTGCATGTATACGACCCTTGGTCTGATGCTCCAATAAAGTGTCTATAAAGGTCGTGTGAGCCTTGTTTATCTCACGTGCTTCCAAAATCATACGCGCAAGCGGGTGTTCGTTCTCCCATAAACTCGCTTTATCAAACTTGGGCTGGTTAGATTTAGGGGTACGCTCGTAATGCAGCCCTGCGGCATCAAATGCTTTGGCCACACTCGCAGCAGCCCACAGTTCTATAGCTACACCATAGTCTTTTTCAATTTGTTTGATGATTTTTGCTTCGCGCCGACTTAAATCACGCTTGAGTTTTTCCGCTTTGTCCAAGTCAACACGCACACCCTTTTCCCGCATGTCGATTAAACAGGGCAAGACACCCATTTCAAGATTAAAAATGTCTGTAAGGTTATCTTGCGCCAGTAAATTTTGAAAATGTTTCCATAGGCGCAGGGTTAATCGTGCATCCTGTTCGGCATAAGGGCCGACATACTGGGGCGGCAGACGCCACATATCTGATTTAGAGTTAACCCCCCACTCCTTTGCAGCCTCTTCCAGTAAGGCTTCATCCTTGCGCTCCTGCAAATATGTTTTTCCAAGCGCGTTCAGGGCGTAACTCATGCGGTTTTCATCTATCAAAGGCGCTGCAATCATTGTGTCAATAATAAGGCCGTTGATTTCACATACCCCGCTGGCTCGCAGCCACCCTATATCGTACTGGGCGTTGTGAAATATCTTATCTGACGGCGCTTGCATCTGCTTTTTCAGCCAGCGCCACACGACGGCTTCGTCTAAATTGCCGCCTGTTTCATGTTTAATGGGAAAATAGTAGGCGTTGTCATCAGCGGCGACAGCTATACCAATCACATAGCCATCTTTACGAGGCCACCCGCTGCCTCGTATTTTCAAATTCGGGTCATATGTTTCTAAATCAACTGAAATCTGCTTAAATTGCGATAAATCTGGAAATTCTGAAGGGGGTACCCATTCGCTTTTAGGTTGAAACAGTGGTATCTGCATCTGGCTTTTCTCTTACATAAATATAATCAGGTTGTATGTGCCCTAATCGTACCATTTCTGCTTCAACCAGTAAAAGATATCTTCGCAAATCCCGTATATCGTCAATTACACCTGTTTCTTCTGGGTGTTCTTCAATAGTGCGGAATATGTCGTAAGAATATTTTTGCGCGAGGTTTTCAATGCGGTCCCATTTACGAGCCAGCATCATAAAAGCCCCTAATCCACCACGCTTTTTCCAACTATTTCCGTAGGTTTTTTCTGCTTCGCATAAGGAAGGGTGGTCATTAAGGCAAAGGTCCTGCACAATTTCTAGAATACTACGCATTTGGCTTTCTCCTTTCTAACCATATGGTGCAAGCCTGTTGCCAATCTTGGATAGGCATTTGCGACTTAACCGTATCAAAGGCGGCTTGCCATTGACCATTTTTCCAATGGTCCCAGGCTTTGGTCATAGGCTCAATTAATTCTGTGTAAAATGATGACTTATAAAACATAGCGTCACCAAAATCAATATCACGGGGTAGTTTAAACCTTGTGTGGGTAAAATCTTCGTAAGGTTCACGGCTTCGGTACGGTAACCCCTCCTCATGTATGCGGTATGCCTCAAATATATCTTCGTAGGCGTGGAAACTGTCGCTTATTTGGATGTACGGCCCCATTTCAATATCAAGGCAATCAGCAATGTACTGTTGCAACATGCTGAACTGCACCGCATTGGCTCCATAAGCCCCCCAGATAATGTCGTTACTGCGACAGCATACCGTCATGTGTAATTTATTCAGGTGCCCTGACCTATCATCGCCCCCTAGTTCATCACGTATTTTGAAATATACATGCGTGTTGCATGGAATATCAACCTTGTTGACATTTAAGTCGTACGGGGCATCCCACATTTGCAGAACACAACGGCGGTCATTAGGGTCTTTTCCCAAGCGGCGGATAATTATTTTAACCTGATCGAGCACCCTGTAGTCCTGTGTGAAATGCTTACGCCACCGATAGCCATAGGCTCCATGGAATATTTCACCATCATCACTGTAATCATCCATGTTCTTGTTGTAACGAACCAAGGGCTTCACATCCCTTTGGCCGCGCAGCATCCACAGGCTTTCCATTAAATGAAAAAACGGGTTGGCATCACGCACAGGGTTGAATAGCACACGCTCCCAAGGCTTTTCGTAAACTGTCGCCACACAGGTGGGGTATTCTAAAACAGTACCTGCGCGTGACTTGCGTTCAACGCCTTCTTCGTACAAAAGTTTCATCCCGCCTACAAAGGCGTCACTTACATTCCGAGCGTGTATGGTGTGCATGTTTCCTCCAATTAGGCACCTACCCCTACCGTACTTGTTTCTTGCCCCTTCAGGGGGCCTTACAGGGCCTCCCAAGGGCGTTTAATTGCCCTGGTATAAGGCCCCAAAGCCAAAGCACGAGCAACCGCTTTTTTATCGTTATTAGTCACGGCAGGCCACGTCTTCTGTCCCTTGTGGTCAGGCAATAATCCAGGGCGATATGTTAAGGCATCACAGCCTGCACAGGGACCAAATTCCCTGTCTCCTTCATACAGCATTGCTCGCATGGCGTTGAATTCTTCAGCCTGCCAAATTGTATTCAAAGGCGTGTCGAAAGCATTGCCTATTCTATAGTAGCCGCGCCAGTCATTACAGCATCCGGCAACGTTGCCATCCCAACGTATGCTCATTTCCCTGAAGGGTTTTCCACATCGTCGACCAACAGCCTTATCATTAGGCGGGAAAGCTGATCCACAGTGGTTGTTCAAGCTGGCGTGGTTGCCTGACGTGGCACTTGAAATATCGTCCACCACAACAATGTCATGGTCAGTTGGTTTGCGTCGTCTGTGTGGATTAGCTGACTTAACCAAGGGGTAATCATAAATAGGATGCGGACCCCTGTAGCCCGACTTTACCTTTGGAACAATGTTTACAGCCTCATAGTTGTCTAAAAGCAACACATTCAAACCAGCCTGCATCAGCGTGTTGATTTTATCAGTGGTGTCGCCCCCCAGTAATCCACCACCATTGCTGGTCATCATTAGGTGGGTCGTGGGTAAGTATTCACGCAACACGCGCACTATTTCCACATAGTCAGGGTTCATGGTTGGTTCGCCATGCATCGCCATTTCAATACGAGGGTTCCATTTACGCCCTTCTGTGTGGGCCTCGCGTAAACTCGTAGCAAACCACGCAGCGTTCTCAACTGTCATGAACTTGTACGGCTTGCTGCTCTTGCCTGTCGTATTACTTGGTCCATGCGCCCCATTGTCACGTATGCCCTGAATACCGCAAAATGAACAAGCTAGATTACAGCCCTCGGTTAATTCAAATTGGATACAGAATGGCGGCTCTTGCATTATTCAGACGCTTTCAAAAAGTTTTCCCACGCCACTATGGTTTGGTCATCCAGGTCAGTTAGGTAGTCGTGTTTAAAAAGCTCCCGCTGTTCACGGGCAATTTGCTCATATGTAGGAAGCGCCTCCAGCACGTCTTCAGCAGAATTTACTACAGGGAATAAATAATCACCCTTACCGGGAAAAGCTGTTTTCATTGTGTTGCTCGTACTTTCGTCAAAAAACATGGCTACCCCCGCCGACAAACATTCATAAAAGCGATTAGCGGGTGAATTGTAGTGCGTGTGTATATGTTCATCCTCAATATAAACGGTAGCTGCGAACTTAGACAAGTCCTTCATAGACTTCCAACTACCATGTCTGGTCATGTTTGGAGCAAGCGCCTTGAACTTTTCAATGGCTTTCCCATTGGTAGAAATATGCACGGGATATGGCGCATCTTCAAAGTACCTTTTGAAATAGGGTTCCCGGTCTTTCCTATAAGACCCATAGTACATCAAGCCCTGAACCTTGTTCTTAAAGTCAATTTGTTCAAGCGGTATAGGATCCCACGTTAAAAGGTTCCAGTTAACATAAGCATTTCCTGGACCAGTGGCATTTTCAGGAATATTACTCCATATGAAAGGAGGAGTAGTATCAAAAGGCTGCTTAAAAGACCAACCACGTTCATCGCGCAATACTTTCTGCACCTGACTAATAGGCTGCACAGTATAGTCATTTTGAACATAAATTAAATTCTTACACCTGCGAATTTGATCAGCCAGTTCTAACCGCAGTTCTGCTTCAGCAAATGCACCCATACTGTTGACGTACAGAATTGTGTCATAAGTGTGGTGTAAAAAAGGCCGACCCCGCTGTATGCCGTCAACTAAATCTGCGTTTAAATGGTTGGCAAGATACTGTGCAACTCGCGCACTGGCTATGCTAGTCTTGGGACTGCAATAGGTCAGGTGTACCACGCAAATGTTCTTCATTAATTTTCTCCTTTCTACGGGCACGATACCGCGCCCACTTGGAACGCTCTTGTCCTGGCGGCTGATAAATGCTGCGTGGTTTCCCTTCACCATGTTTCACGCGCTGGTATTTATCAAACTCACATAGGCTATGTTCTATTTCCCTCATTTCTAATGTAGGTACAAAAGATTCTTTTTCGTCATTCACTATTTTCAACAGGAACATCATTTCCCTGTTCCAATTATGCAGTCTAGAGGAAAATTTCAAGGGCCGACCAAACACCCTGTTAAGACCGCGCTTGGCCCCAGGACCAGCATTCGCCCATGTGTTTATATCTGTTGCGTTTTCCAACACAGGAGTATAGCGCAAATCGCTTACAAGTTCATAGGCCATGAACCCACCGCCGCCCCAACCTCTAAGTTTGCCCAGGTTTTGATGCATATGTTGTATGTTCCCCTTGCTTGCAATATCAGACAATAGCTGCCTGTAGTCCCAGATAGCAAACAGGAATTCGTCTACAACAACGTTTTCCTTGGGTTCCTTTTTACCTTGGTTCGTGATGATATATGCCCCTGTGAATACTTTTTTCTTATTGTCCAAACGGTCACGGGCCGTGCGCTTAAGATGTTCAGGGTTGTAGGTTTCTTGCCAGCCGCCAATAGCCTCGCACATTTCCATGGTGCCAAACATACGAAACACGGCGCAGTTATAAATCATCAAAGCATGCGATTTATGGGCGTTTGGATTGGTTAAGTTTTCGCGCATCCAAACCGTGGTTCTATCAAGTTCACGAAACACGTTTGTGAATTTATACTTCTGGAAAATTTCATCGTCGGTCCAAGGCCACTCAAGCCCTTCTTCTTTTTTAAGATAGATATGGTGACGTTTTTCTATCCAATTTACAAAATCTTTGCCCAAGGGCACGTCGCCCATGGAGGGTTGGCTTAAAAAGGTGTTAAGTGACAAAAGTATCTCCTTTCTTAAGGAAACGCCCTATCCCACCATCGGACGTTTCCAGCACGTGGAAGGAAGCGTGGGACGTGAACTAAAATCCAATTATTTGCTGGACTCAGTAGCTCTATAAACTTTGATATACCCCGCTTTCTCAGCAAGCTGAAGATCCTTCGCACTGCCCGGAAGACCGGCTTCCCTGATGGCTGCTATGAATTCAGCTACCGTGATGCCTTTTTGAATATAAGACCAGATCTTATATTTTGTGGTTCCTGGGCGAATTGGAATCTTATTGCTGATAATTTCAATCCGATCCTCACGGCCATATAGTCTAGGCCGCTTAATTCCGGTTTTTGATAACTTAACCGTTACCTTTTCTCTTACTTCATCTAAATCTGTGATAGACATTGCACCCTTCCTATAAGGTTTTGCCTTGGTTAAAATAGTCTCCCAAACAACTTTAGCTAAGTCCTTTTTGTAAACTGTTTGGGAAGATCTGTACTTTACCACTTTGGGAAAAGAGAGCAAGCAGTGAATTCCAATAAGCTCGTCTTCATCGTAGGCGTTTTCTACATCACTAATTTCACACAATACTGGAGTAAATTTATCAATAAAACCAGACCCTTTTGCTTCGCCAACACTTTTGAATTTCATGGCGTAAGAGGCGTCCTTTTTGTAATCATCAACAACCGCGTAACAAATCATTACTGTCTCCTTTCTAAAAAGATAAGGGGTAGCGAACCCGCTACCCCTTATACAGTAATGACGCTACCAAGTAAAGAACTTACGCAGCCTCTGCCATTTCAGTGGCAATTTTCAAAGCGTTCTGCTTGTGCGCTGCCTTCCGGCCAAACCAAGCATCGTGCAAGGCATGCTGACCAACGCCTTGGTGGTCCATAGCGTAGGTTACAGCATTGACTGCCCCCCAGTATGTTCCCTTGGCAGATTTTAGGTCAGCTCCTGGGCTGTTTTCAAACGCATCATATACCTTCTGCGCTTGCGTACCGTTTTTGAACAAATCACGTAAGGGGATAACATTACCGTCAAACCCTTTAGCTTGTTCTTGTTTCAACAAATCCGGTGCGAACAGTTGTGCAACAAACCGTTCGAACTGTTCTGGCTTAATTTGCTTGGAAGCCAAAAATTCAGTTTGTTGTTGGAAACTGTTAAGCTGCTCTTCAGCAAGCCCCAGTGTTTTTTCAGCCTCTTCAAAAATGGCTGCTGTTAACTGGACGCGGTGCGCCAACCTGAACATGCCCCCCAAAGCAGTTGAGTTTTGCAACGCCATACTCAGCGTATTCCAACACACTACTCGTATGGGGGTGTTTAGAATTTTAAACGCTTTTCCAGGCTTGTGGCTGTTGTTAACAAGACAATAGCCTTTTACCTCATCACCACCTGGAAGGGTAAACCCATCGGAATACTTGGCTAACGCCCAAATATCCTTACCGTCACGTAGGCTACCCGCCGTTTCCATGGTCATATGTCCCGCCGCACAGAACCTTTTGTAAAACTGCATAATTTCTGTGTTTTGGAACGGGTGCCAACCTTCTGGGCTACATACGCCTAAAATAGCGTTGGTGTCATCCCGAACAATATGGTTGTGGTTGGGGTCGTTCATAATCCCAACACCCTCAATCCATTCGGGCGCTTCAATGGTATACGAAGGCCGCTTACTTACGGTCCACGTAATTCCTGCGGCTTCAGCCATTTCATCAGGTGTAAGGTTATCCGATACGGCAAATCCTTCTTTATGCCACGGCACCCCGCCTGATTCGGCGTAAGCCATCGAGTCTACATATGCTGGCATTTGCTATCCTTTCTAAATAAGCTGCCATAATGTTTATAATAGTGCCGTTTGCAACGATAACAAACGGTATTTTATCTATTACCTCCCATGGGGAAATAATATTGCGTTTGAGGCATTATAATGTGCAGACTTTCCCTCGCGCGGGTTGCTCCTACATAAAAGGTCCGTAGTTCATCGCTCTCATGGGCCTGCATTTGCGTCCACGCCTTACGCGATAAATCGGTTAAAAGCACCACATGCTGACACTCCTTGCCTTTCGCAGCGTGAATAGTTGATAGACGAACACGCGGGTCTTCCGTAAGTTTTTCCCCACGACGCAACAGTGCTATCATATACTCCCGCTCGTATATGGAAACATTATCAAAAGCCTCATGCCAAATAGCCGATGTCCGCAGCCCGTGGTCCTTTTGAAGATCGTGGAGGGTAAATGTTTCATATTCAGTTACATCTTTCAGGCCCCTTCCTTTCTTGGTAACGTTTCCATCGGCCTTGAAAAATTGATACATTTTGCGAATTGCCGCCGACGACACAGCTTCGCCCTTCCGCAACTTTTCCCAATCTTGTATGCTTGTAATCAGCGACTTACGCACACTGGGCACGTTGTTCTTCGAATAAAACCAGCCCTCGCGCCTGCATTGTGCTTCTATAGGCTGTAACAGGTAATGAGTACGGGCCAGCACCAGCCATTCCCCTTTAGACATATTGATATAGTCAAACTTGGTGTGGTACTCTAGCTGGCCTTCCTCTTCTTTTGAGTGCCATTCCTTTTCATGCCTACGGTCAATGCGGTGCACGATCGACTTGGCAAAGTTAGCTATCTTCTTTGGTAGCCGAAACGATTTATCCAAAACCGTTGTCTTGCCAGTTAGATCTAAAAACTGATCGACGTCTGCCCCCGCCCACTTGAAAATAGCTTGGTCATCATCGCCAGCTATAAAGCAATTCTTGGAAATTTCCTCTAGCAAATAAACCATTTTCCATTGCAAACGGTTAAGGTCTTGGGCCTCATCTACAAACATGGTTTCCAAAAACGGTACTGGCTTCTGCCTAAGAAAAAGTGAAAGCATATCGGTGTAGTCAACAATTTCCCTACGCTCCTTGTACAAGCGTAGGGCACGATCAACACGCTCCACCTCCAGCCAGGAGATATCTAAAACATCTTCATACCATTGTTGCTCGACGGTAATGTCTCGTATACGGGCTTTGTTAATCAAGGCCAGAATTTCATCACCACGCTCGCTGCCATAAAATACACCCGTGTCACGGTCCAGGCCCCCCGAAATGCGTATGCCAAGCCATTCACCAAATTCCTGGTAATGCTGGTCGCCCATTACCTGAGTACTTTTCAAACCCAACTGCCTAAAAGCTAACGAATGTAGCGTTCTAAAAAACGGTAGGTCTTTACGGCTAAGTTGGAACTTATCACAGGCACGGTTTATTGATTCTTCATTGGCTGCGCGTGTGAAGGCGAAATATCCAATGTAACGAGGCGGTGTTCCAGTTTCCAGGGCACCATCAACAAGATCTAGCAGCTTGCTTGTCTTTCCTGTACCTGGAGGGCCGAGGTAAATGTTTCTCACATCACGTTCTCTTCGTTGGCCTTTAATTCAGGCAACACGTATGGGGTTTTGTCAACCACGAATTCTGCGACGTGGTAAACATTCACCCCCTTACCCTTTAAGTTGAAAAACTTATGCTCCCCGCCTATATCCGATAACTGGGAGGCCATTTGCGTGTGGTTATATTGCTTGAAATTATGCCTTGAGCAATAATCTAATAAATCTTTCAGCCTGAAGTAAGTACGTTCTTCATTAGTCCACGGCTTACCTAGCAATAATTCATCTCGTGTTTGCGCCTGTGCGCGGTCGGTGCAAAAGGTTTCCAACAGGTTAAGGAACTGCCCTTGTATGGACACTTCTTGCGGCACATCAATTATTTCCACCTTATCCAATAATTTCTGCACCAACGCCTGCCA
>Ga0114908_1000669_pt1 | contig 18643 bp, 14 predicted proteins | sample MalvireepMed_s17_FD_87292 | JGI IMG/M metagenome (GOLD analysis project Ga0114908, IMG submission 87292) | Marine viral communities from the Global Malaspina Expedition - Malaspina viral metaG DeepMed_s17 | ecosystem: Environmental > Aquatic > Marine > Oceanic | place: Mediterranean Sea... | reverse complement strand
TTTCTTCCTCTGTCCCGTCATCGTTGGTTATGATACCTTTATAAATAAATCTTAATTTTGCTGAAAGACCTAGTTTCCCATAGTCCGTACTGGATCGTACCGTTTTAGAGTCCATAGAAAAATTTTTGTCTATCATTGAAAGGTTTTTGAATAATTCACCATAATCTGTTGAAAAGTTGCAATAATTGATAAATTTTTCTGGTTCATTTACCCATAAAGGCACAATTCTACCATTCCAAGGCATGTGTGTCTTTTCCTCGGAGTTGTTAGACTTAAGCCGATCCTTCACCGCCCTCATATAATTATCCTGTAACCCATCACTTCTAACAAAATCATACATGAGAGCACATTGAGCATATTGTATTAAATCGCCTTCTTCAAATCTTGTCTCGCCTTCTTCCGGGATATCGGATGGTTCGCCAGCAGTGATTTCTAATCTTTGTGCGTAATCTTCGCTCAGTGCAGCTTTTCCTCTTAACGCATTGTCGAGCCTGGCATCGTCGGCGGAATCCAGCCAGGTACCTTCAACAAGATTGTTCTCTAACACCTCGTGATATCTGGTCAACATCGTTTTCACCGAGGACGATTGCGACGCTGGCGGTTCGCCTGCAGCTGCTTTGAATGTTGTCGCTCTTGTTCCCCCGGAATCTTCTTTCATTACTGCATTTAAATGGAAGTAAAAGATAAAAACTGCCCCAGCGCCGCCGCCGGTGGTCTCGTGCCCGAGGAGTCTTTGTTCATTAAATGAATTCACAGCGTTCTCGACATAGACGGCTCTAGTAATCGATGGAGGCTCCGTTGTGTTCTCATCATAATAAATTCCTGCAAACTCAGCTAAATAGGCTTTCATACCGAGGCGGTCGAAATACCACCAGTCTAATATGTCCCAGGAAGGCCAAGGTAGGGTTATTGGAAACGGCAGGATCAGGCTGAGGATCGTGCTTGATTCGTTCATGCTCGGATGTAAACGTTCAGGGAGATTGGACTTACCACTCTCCTCCCATGCTTTTAGAATTTCAGCTTTCGATGCCATAACTATCTTCCTATCGCTTCTACTATCAACATTGGATCTTTTGGAATAAAAATGGTATCACCATAATTATAATGTGCATCTGTTGGTTTTTTATTTACAAAAGCTATCACCCACCAAAAATCAAGAGTTCCATAAAAAAGATTAGATAATTTATAAAGAGAATCACCCTGTCTCCAGACATATTCGCTTACTTGGATTGTATCAAAATCCAATCCAGTAAAAACAAAAGTTCTTCTTTGTCTTGCAAATTTTATCCCTCTATTTTCAAATAGTTCTTGATAGAGGTCACTTGAATTAATGGCGTTTTTTTCATTTTTGTATTTTGGCATTGTTTAATCCTTATTTGAACTTAAACGGAAATTGAATACTTTCATTAGAGTCTTGAAGAGTGGATGCATCACTATTATAATTTTTCGGATATCCTGCTAAATTCTTTGGAGCAATACCGACCACAGCTCCGTTTAAATTAACAGTAAATCCTTTTGGATAATATCTTTTGGTCGTTCCTTCTTTTTCAATAAAAAAACCTAGATCATTAATTATATTTGCGTCAACTTTTAATAATTGACATCCTACACCGTTCTTGAGTAAAAGTTTAGCGAGACTACCAGTAGCCTGCTTATCAGAATTTGAGCTTTCGAAAAGGTTTGGGGCATAAATTCTTCTTTTTGTATCCGATTTTATTGTATGTTCAATATTTTTTGCACCCCCTTGGGTGGTCGGGGAGATCTTAAATTTATTTTCAGAAAAAAGAAGTCTAAATAAAACCTGTATCTTACCACAATTTTTTTTCGCTTGTTCTAAAGTGTCTGCTAAAATAGAAAATTTAATATCAAATTCTGAATTTTCATCCGAAAAATTACTGTAAAACACACCTACATCTGAGCCTACAACCTTTTTGAGTTCCAAGTTTGTTTTTTTGGAAAACTTAAAGTCCTCGAGGAACATCCTGAAACAACAATAAGCAGGTGTATGGTAAGATTTATAAAATTGATTGCCATACAATTTATTTAATACAGTTTCGGTGGCTTTGGGCTTCTTCTTCCCTGTTGGTTTACTGTACCAGTTTCCAATCATAAAATAAGACCCAACCTTGTCGGAATAATTTGAAGATTCAAATTTATTCATTTTTTCATATGAAAAATCCTTTTTTGTGTGTCTAGAATCTCTTACTTTTACCCCGAACGGAAACCCTCCGGTGTCGCCATTAGTAAATTCACCGGAGCTACTCAAGCCTCTAATCACCCATCGTGATTTATTTTCGTCACTCATTTCAAAATCAGCTTCTGCTAACACTGTCGTGAGTTCAGGGTTTTCCGCTGAATCCGGCGCGGGTTGTAAAACTTTTTGTATATTTTCTTTGGGCAATGCTTCAATCGACATGGTTATTTTTACTTTGATATTTTTGGGAGCACGATATTCTTTATCATAGAAAAAACCGGCATCAATATCAGGAGTGTAATCAAAATCTTTTATATATCCGGGTAATCCGTCTTTTTTTAATTGTTTAATAGAAGTAATCACATCGCTGGTATTAAACGAACCTCTTGATATCAAATTTGAAAACAAAATGTAAACTCGTGATTGGGTATCAACATCCCCTTTTTGAGGAGTATTGGTGCTAGTTGAAATCATCCTCATTATTTCGCTAACTCTAATAAGATTATGTTTTGCCTCTTTTGCGCTGTTAGCCGGAACATCAAAATCTAAATTCATTGAGACAGTGCTCGATCTTTCAATGTAAAGAGTGCCCTGTTTATCTTTATCCGAGATTGTTTCTGTTTCTTTGTCGACGGTGTACTTGAGATCTCTGATAAAAGCGGGGAATTCTACAAACCTATTGGAAACACCAGAACCAATGTAAATTTTGGAAACATAATCATATGAAATACTATTTGCCCCCTGGTTTCCTTTTCCATTTCCACTGTCTGAGTATTCTTTCCAAAAGGTCATTAACCAGCCCTCGAAATAACTTTCTTAACTATACCTTCCATTTTTTTGCCATCCAGATACACGTTTACTTCTGTTTTTGGTATCTTCATTTCTGGGATATTAACATCGACCGTGATATTTCCATCAACAAAATTCTTTATCATCTCATTTGATCCCAAAATCATGCTTGTCGCTGACCCGTCAGTTCTAACAGCCAAAAATCCATTTGCTGTAGCGGCATTCAACTCAGAAGTTATTGATTTAATTTGTGCTAAGCCAGCTCCAAAATTTTTCATGCCGGTGCCGATCCTTTCCATGGAAACCGCAAGCGCCGCTAACATCAATCCCCCGCCAATCATTCCTATTCCAACTAAAACTGCCCCGAGGCCGCTGGTTGCCGCAAAAAGTAAAAGCACAGCAGACAAAGACACTGCAGTTGCTACTCCCAATGCTCCAATGGCCACAGCTATGGACATTATACCATCTGCAATTTGTGGTAAAACATCAGTATTGTCGATAAACATTTGGAACATTTCCATTGCCACTGGTGCGCCTGATTTTATTGCATTAAACATGGTGACCATCGCTATTGCCGCAGCGACTACGCCAAGGATAAGACCCATGATCACAGGCATAACACCCATGATGGCAAATCCGAAACCAATAATCGCAATTGCAATAACTCCAAAAATAAGATAAAACGGAGGAGAATGAGGATCATAAAAGGCTCCGATAAGTGCAAAGATAATTGGTAAAATGAGAATTAAACCACCGGTTGCAAAAACAAGGGCTGTTCCCATTGCAGTCAGCCCACCGGCGGCAATCTTGGCAGCGATGGCAAGAGCTATTTTCGCCACAACCGATCCGTTCTCGGCGGCGGTGGAGAGGATCGTTCCGGCTGTCGTGCTCTTCAACAAGATAAGTTTTAAACCCTGCCAGAGGTTATACGCTCCAGTCGCTATAGTTGCGAGTTTAATCTTAGACGTCCACACGCCCCAAATAACAATAAGAGCCATTATCGTTGGTATCATCATCCCATGCATCGCACTGTTTACTACTGATATTCCTTCAAACATAGCAGTTAAAAAAGAGATTACGGGCGACATAACAAGAGCCATCTGAGCGAATGCCATCGATAACTGATGAGCCATCGGTACCAATTGTGTTGTTAATTCTAAAAGTTCCTCTTGCCTTTTGTTTGCTTCTTCTTGTTTTCTTCGATTTGCATCAATATCTGCTTGAGATGCATTCAAAAGCTTTTGAGCCTCTGCGACGGAGCCAACACCTAATGCTTGTGCAACATACATTTGTGTGTATGGATCCATCGAGTCCATATTCGCCCCAACGCTTCTCATTTCTTGTTTAAGATATTCAATTCTTTGATCATATGACATATTCATCATATCAATTGTTGAAATACTTGTCCCCAATACGGCATTAAGTTTAGCACTAACATCTGCTGCGCCTTCAAAAGTGTCAAACTGTTTACCAACGGCGACTAAACTAGACATTTCTACGCCTGTTGCCTTCGCCTGTGCAGCCAAATTCTTAAAGACATCCATTGTTCTATTACCGTACATTGCAATGTCTCCGGAGACTGCCTGAAAGTCCGAGATCATTTTAGAGGCGGTCACTCCCATTGTTTTACCCATCATTGCAATTTCTCTTGTCATATCGGTGGCTTGTTTTGCTGATTTACCCATTGCTTTGGTAAAGAAGTCCATCGATTTGGCTGCTCCCACGCTATCAACACCTATTTTTTGCATCAATACAAGGTTTGTTGCCATGTATTCGTTAGCAGCTTCAGCTTTTGGATTAAAGGCAGCAAAATTATTGGCCAATGCTCCCATTGCTTGATTAGCCTCTTCAATCGTACCACCGGCCGCTATTGTACTCGCGTACACATCTTGAAATGTTCCTGCCATTTGGTTACCAAAACCTGTCATCTTTCCAAATGATTTTGAGGCATCATCTAAGCCAATTGCTATTTTGATTACTTCATCTACAACGTTCGCCATTATATTTTTAAGATTAAATGTATCAGATAAAATAGCCAGAGTTCCTTCACCCCCCATAACGAGACTCTTGGCCATATTGGCTGCTTGTCCGGATATGGTTTTGGAGGCAACTGTTTGTATGCCCAATGAGCCGGCAATTTTGTCATTTAATGATTTTACATTTTCAGAATGTTTCTTTTCTTCTTTTTTAAGTTCTATTCTTTTCTCATGGGCCGCGTTAATTTTTAATTCTATTTCCTCCATAGCCTCCGCGCTGTCTCCATGCTCATCTGCCAGGGCAAGGATGTCAATTCCCAAAGCCTTATATTGTTCTCTAAGAGCATTTTGAATCTTGAGACCCTCCGCATCGGTGCGGAGGCTCGCGGCAGCAATTTCTCCGGTTTTAATCCTTGTTACAAGGTCTTCTTTCAAGGCATCGAGTTTTTTTTGCTCCAAGTCATTAAGTTTAACAAGCCGGTCATATTCAGTTTGACCGCTTTTCAGATTTTCATCTTTAAGTTTTCCGATCTGTCTTTGTAATTCTTTCGCAGTTTCAAGTTTCTTGTTCATTTCTTCTTGAATTTTTACAAGTTCTGCTTCGTCTTCTTTTTCCGTTGGCATGAATAGATCCTTCTTGTATCTAAATAGTTAATAAGAAAAAATGCTCGACTTTACATCGAGCATATCTTACCTTCTGGCTTTATCCATTTCTTTCTTTTCTTTCTCGTATTCCTCGACGGTTCGCTTTAACCACCAGTCGCGAAGGCCAACTGGGAGATTATACAACTCAAAAAGAGACCACCCACCATAATGTTTCAAAACAAAGAAAGTCTCATAGACTTGCTCCATGTAATCATTCGTTAGGCCAAAAAAAGTCGGCACCGAACGGTACCGTCATTACCTCCTCATGTCCGCACTCGGAACATTCAAAGGTATCTTTGATTTGTAAATCTGGGGAAATTGCTTTAAAAACATTTCTTAAATGTTTTGAATCCATTGCAGTCATATTGTCAATTACATGATTGATAATCTTTTTGGAATCATGGCCATTGAAAGAAACAACAAATTGCTTCATTTGGTTTGTGATTAAATTATCTAACAGTTTATCGTTCTTATTTTTCTTGACCATCTGTTGTTCGTCAACTCCAAGCAGTGGCCTAATCTCTGCCACAATTTTAGATAGGGGCAATGTTGTTTTAAATGTCATATTTTTCGTCATTTCAATCCCAAACTCTTGATATTCATCACCATGGTAAGATTCATGTTCATTTAGATCAAAATTTTGTTTTGAGGTTATTGCGCAACTTGGACAAGTAACTTTTGTTTTGTAGATATTGCCATATGCTGATGCCCTGGCATAAATTAAAATAGCGTTTCTATCTCCAATGTACAAAGATTCTCCTCTGATTGACTTATCTTTAATCAAATTATCGACGACTCGGTCAATCGCCAAGCCTTTTCTTAGCAAAGATCGATTCGTCAATAAATCCTCGTCTTTTGCGGTCATATACTTAATTTCAATTGTATCTTGGCCGCTTAGTGGATGCCCCGTTGGATATCTGCCTTTTGATGGAAGTTCAACAAACTCTGTTGGTGTTACAAAATCCATTGGGTTAGCCATTTGAGGGGCATCCTCCGTTTTTTGTGGTTTATGACCGTCCATTAATCGGTCTTCATTATTTCTTCTCATTTATACCTCATTTATTATCTTCTTTACTTTCAACATCAGGAGTTCCAAAAAGATTATGTCCTTTTGAATGCTCCGCATAATCATAATCCAGTTCTAAACTGTATTCTACCAAACCATCCTCACCATAACCAAGATCCCCCCAAGTGATAGACTTTATAATTGGATTAATCAACTTCCATTGTTCTACAACTTTAATTTTCCTATTACCTTCCGGTCCGGTTGCTGTATTGTCTATCTGCTGGATCATTACTTCGCCTAGTGCCTTTACCATATCTTGTTTTGAAACTGATTTGGTGTCATCTGGATTAGAATAACCTCCATCCGTTGTCAATTTCATCAGATATTGTGCCGTATCCGAATTCGTGGTATTGGTCGGTGGTTCCGCAGGTTCGGCTGCAGCGGGAGTTCCTGCTCGATCAACTTGACCTGCCATATCAACAAATGTGACCTTAACTGTATTCCACTTAGGCAATCCGGGATACTTAAAATGATGATTGATCATTTTGTATTCTTTATTGTCAAATGTTAAAGTAGGCTTGCTAACTGATTTGGCGGCAATCACAAATCTTCCACCAATTATCACAACAAACCTATCTTTTAATTTTGGCGTGAAATCTCGAAGAGTCCAAAAAGCCATTTAAACCTCACTATGCTTCGGGATTAAAGAAACTATTGGCCGGAGGTGGCATCTGAGCGTCTCCAATCTCAATTTTTGAAATATCTGCACCAACGTTAGTATCAATACCAGCAGTAGTGTCGCCTGGAAGAATATCACAGATAGCCCAGTCATAACGAAGAGTCAAGGTAATTTCTACAAGGTCTTCCGCACTATAATCTAAATCGCCATACTTAACGCCCTTGACAAATGGGTTTTGAAGAGTCCACCTTTCGATAGCGGCACCAGTTGAATCTAATTGTTCAATTTGGATATTTCCAAGAGCCGCTGCTCCTTTGCCTTTTGACATAGTTTCATAAGATCCCCCAGGGCCGTTAGGAATTGCATATCCTTGTGCATCCAATAGAGCATTTAATTGAGCAGTTGCTCCGGGAGAAACGGGGTCAACTAAAACCATATCGATGGTACTCCAAGTTACACGACCAGGATAATAGAATTTATGAGTTAGAAAAGTGTGTTCGCTTTCACTAATTTCAAAATTAGGCTTGTTAACAGATTTAGCAAACCATACATAACCGGAATCATCAGCGAGACCATTGAAAATAATCTTAAACCTAAATTTTCTTTTAGGCTCCTTGTTCCCTATTCCATGTGCTTCAGACCAAAATGACATTGAGTGTTTCTCCTTTTAAATTAAATAGTACTTTAAACAAATTCTGCACCAGTTCTGGTGATAACAAAATCAACAACAATATATTCGATGGCTCGAGCAGGCTTAATGTAGATTTTTGCATACATAACATTACGGTCAATCAAGTCAGCAGTTGTCGTTGTTTCATCAAGAACCAATTTATAATCTGTTAAACCAAATCTCGCTTGCGTACCTGCTAACACTGGATTGACTTGAGATTTAAATCTTGCCCAAGTAGAATCAACATTTTGATCAAATAAAAGATTTCTAGCAACTGTGCTAACTTTAGACTTTAGATAAAGAAGCAACCTGCGGACATTAATTCGATCTAGTGCTGATTGTCCTGCTTGAAGAGTTTTTTGTCCGAATATCACAACACCTTCGGCAGGGAATGTAGCGATTGGATTAATGTTAACCTCGTACAAAGAGTCTCTTTCATTAGAATCAAGCCTTTGTCTTGCAGAGATAACAGGGGGACCTCGCCGGCCTCCAAGATTTCCAAGTCCGCCTCGATTAAATCCAGCCGGCGCAAACCAAACTTCAGATTGTGCTTGAGATTTTGCCATTGCTCCAAGGCCGGCAACAGAAGATGGAATCCAAACATATTGGCCTCCAGAGATATTATCTGCCACCTGAACCCAAGGGTAAAAACAACACGCATAACTTGAATTAAGATTTCTAGACTTAAGACTAGAAACTGCGCTCGTTACTGAACCAAGTCGATTAGCAGCAGTGTCTTTAGATTCCGCTGTCGGAACGTAATCGTTTTCGAGATCGATAACCGCCAAAACATCTTTTCGATCTTCAGCAATGCTGATAAGTTTATTGGTGATTAATGGCTCGTAGATACCAGGCGCCATTAATAGATTCCCTGGAACAACCTCGGGATCCTTTATAGAATCAATCGCTTTAAGAAGAGTGTATTGTACGTAATTGGTTGTCTCAGCAAGAGAAGAACCAATTCCATCATTTCTAAGAGGCTCTTTTTCTGTAATATCAAAGCCCTCAGTACCACCCCAAATCGGCATCAAAAACTGACGAACATTGAGATCAAGAAGTTCTCCGAATGTTCCATTTTGATTAGTTTGTGCATTTTGAGGAGAGGTAAATGAAGTTGTAGACGTATTTGCAGTAGCAGACCAAGAACCAGATGTATAAGTTACAGTATTCTCGTCGCTGTTAACAACTAAGTCGTCTAAAGTGAAGATAAATGAATATTCAAAATGATCATCATTAGTTGGTGTATGAGCATCAGCTCCTGCATTCAGACTTCTTACATAATCAACATAATCTGGGTCATTAGTAGTAGACGTTGTTGAAAGTTTTGGACGAATTCCATAATAAACTCGATAAGGATCTGGTGCAGCGCCGTCAGTTCCCGCATCTCTTAAAGGTATTTTTGGGAAATTAAACGAAGCCGTATAGTGAAGAGGGCCAGCCGCAAATACAGTTGAAGTGCCGCCCATTGCTGGGCAAGTATTGTTTCCTTTAACAAAAGCGCCAAGAAAACCATCGGAACCAGTACCAGCAGTTGGAGTAGCGGCAGATATTCTAGAATTCGCATCGGTGGTTTCGGCATAACTTATGTCCCAGAAAGCACCCGCTTTATCCGCTGTAATTGTGACCACGCCACTGTTATTATCAGTAGCTGTGTAACCATCGACACTGTTAAAGAGTTCTTGCAAATCATCACCCGTTGGAGTACCGCCATCGTCGGTTTCTGCTTTGATAATGGCAGTGTATCGAGGAGATGCTGCAACACCACCATCAGTAAATGAAGTGGCGCTTGTGACTGAAGTCGAACCGACGGTTACTTGGTATGCATCACCAGCCAAGGTGACTGTAAATACATCATTCTCGACCAATTCACCTCCTGCAACTGTAATAACAATGGCTGCTTTAGTTCCAGAAGGCCCACCATCTCCAAATGCTTGAGCAGTATTGTGACCATATGCAAGAGTAAAACCTTTCGGTCGAACCGGACCGTAGAATCCCGCGGGGAGGAGACCAGCTCCGCCGCCATCGGCGATATTTTGATTTATATCAACATAAATGAGATCGGATTGATTTGGATAATCCCCATATGTTCTATAGCGTCGATTGCTATTATCCCAAGTCATGTATTGATCGCCAATTCTTTTTCCAATATAGTTTGGAGAAGCAGGATTTAAGTTAACATTGGAAAATCTTTCAACAGCCATTCCGGACATGTCTTTGACTGCGACTGTAAAAGAGCCATAAGATTCCACATTGGAGTTTGTTGGTTCTTTAATGCTTTCAACTGCAATCATATAATTTCTTTGAGTTTCATTTCCAACTGACATCGCTTTAAGTCGGAAAAGCTTTACTTGATTAGTTGCTTTTTGTGATATAACCCAGCCAGATTTTGCTTCTTTTGCTGATTCATTCCGATCGGACCAATTGTTGTCAGATAACGAACCACTTTCTAGTGGTAGCAAAATACCATAAACAGTACCAGCCGCCGTGTTTGTCACAGTGTCTTCAACATTTCGAACATATGATTCACCAAGCCAATATGTTTTTAAATCAGCAGAATCGATAACAGTGCTGTTAGTTAATTGTGGATTGGTATTTAAAACATTACGTATGTATTTAGAAGAATTTCGACTGAAATTTACAACCGGGGTTTCCAAAAGAGTTCCAGCTGAGTTGTAGATATTAAATTTAAATGCTCTGCCAGCTCCAACAGATTTGATAAATGTTCCAGCCTCATTGATTGTTTGGGATCCCATACTGCCCGAGACATGATGAGAACCGGTAAGGGTGATGTATCCCTCATTTGCGTAAAGAACAGCAGCAAGAGAGCCGGTACCAAAATCAGTAGATCCAGAATTAACCAAGAAAAGTCCGTAAGCGGTTCCGTTGCTAGAAATGGTAGCGCTTGGGGTGGCATCAAGTTTCCAACCAGCATATCCAGCACTAGCATTCGGGTGTTGTTCTCCTGCTAATCTAACCACAACAACAGGTGACTCTTCCGATGCCAGCCAAGCCTGCGCAGCGTAAGAAGCATATGTTGGGCCTGTTGTGTTGCCTTCTCGCCAGATATCGCCCTGATCGCCGGTTCCACCAGGAACAGGTGCCCCGAAGACCGATACAAAATCATCAAGATTTCTAATTTTTACAGGTTTATTAGCCGGACCCTTTCTAGTTCGACCAATGATAATCGGCCCTTCAGCATCTCTTTCGCCAGGAATGAAGCTTTGGTCAACTTCTCGCATTTCAATCCCGGGAGATAGAAAATCAAATTTTTTAGCCATGGACTAGTTCTCCTTTAGTAATTCTAATTCTTATTAAATAGTTGTGCAATTTTGGAAAATCACTAAATGTCCCTATATTTCTTGTTGTCGGTCTCCCAGGGTTTTTCGTCTCCAACGATAGTTCTTTCCCTAATTAATTTAAGTTCAACAATGGTTTCTTTCTTAATAATCTTTGGTACCTCCTCATTTTCTCCATCGCCAAGAAGGTATCCCAATACTTTAATGTCAACTTTAGTTTGAAATGATCTCTCCTCTTCTCCAAGATTTGATGAGTTATTTGTTTGAGCAAAATCCTGTTGAATAAATGCTTCATATCTGTGTTTATTTTTCTCCATCAACAATGCATTGATATTACCGGTTCTTGTAATAAAAGGAGTGATCAGATCATTCATTTGTTGTTGATATTCTGTTCTCAACGTAATAGAATACATAACAGTAATCCACACTGGTATCGGCATATAGATTTCTTCATAAACAATTTTTTTATTATCAGTGGGATAGTGATATTGCCCTTTCTTCCGGTAAGCATCCGCCGAAGCATATTTTCTTGTAGAGGTTCTAGCAATGGACTGAGCGGCTTTTAATTGATGTTTGCGATATCCGCGAGGCCCACTTTTATCTGGAAAAATATTTGCTTGAAAACCCCCTTTAAATTGCGAATCTTTCGCGAAAGATGCTCTTTCAATTGTTATCAAAGGTAGTTTTAATTTCCCAACAGAATCTCTAATTTGCTTTTCTTTAATATGAAACGATCGTTCCGGCGAAATCCACAAAACCGGCACTTTTTTAAAACCGGAGTTTGTGTTAGTATTGAGATCAAATTGCTTATCGATAAGATCGTACAATGCCAAATCGATTGTTTCAATTGTTGATGGTTGTATTGTTGTTTCTTTACTGTGCATTGAATAATCCGTCCCTTGATCTGATACATTCAGCAGTTATTTCAAATCTTGAATCAATTTGGCCAAATAATTGCTTAGGCTCATTTAACTTTACGATTTCATAGAAGATTTCACCGTATCTTATAAAATCTCCTTCCCTAACAAACAAATTTTGATCTTCCGTTAATCTTTTTTTATGAAAATGCACAGTGGCAGTTGTCTTTTTATCAATTCCGATGTTGTCCATGAAGCTGGTCTCGATTCCTCCATATTCCACAAGAGCATAAACTCTTATCGGATGAAGGAAGTTTTTTTCTATTGCTTCTCCATAAAGAGAATGAAAATTTGTTGTCTCCATATCGATAGCAAAATACAAAATCTGTTGTCCGACAACCCTTTCGATGATTTCATCATTAACTTGCTTGACAAGATTTTTTTCTTTTTCTCCCAGAAACAATGGAGGAGGTGGTTGAGTTGGTCTTTCCCATTCATTAGCCATTTAATTACCCCACATAAATCTTTAAAGGCGCTTTTCCTACGATAGCATCCGTATTGTCTATCATCGCCTTGTCGGTCTCCGCAAGTTTGGAATAAAGCATTTCATCAAGTTGTTTATTCAACTCTTCTTTTAGTGCGGACTGTTCAGCGGCAGCTTGGGCAAGAAGATCACTGGCATTCAAGGTGACACTTTCACCCGGAATAGGAATTGTTCCCCCAAATTTACCTCGAATTTGCCCTAATGTTTCTTTTGAAAGAGCAAGAGAAAATTTTCTTACCCACTGTTGTCCCATTGAGTTAATTTTATTAAATGGTATATTTTCAAAGGGCAACGTATTCATATTATTTATTCCCTTAAGCCCAGAATCATAGGATCCTTCAGAAAAAGCATCATTGTCTTCCACTGTAAACCTAAACCAAATATCACTTGGAGAAACACCTGTTGGTGTAGGAAATAACTTAAGTTTATTATCAATTATTTCATATGAATAATGCGATGTTCTTGTATACAAATGATCTTCATACGCAATTGCCTGTAATTTATTTTGCCATGGAGGAATAACATTGAAAGTTGAATCATCTGCATATTGTCCGTAATTTTGATAATCTCCCACGACGTTCAGCCCTCCGTAGTAACCATAAAATCTCCACATTGCTGCTGGTGAGCGATAGTAAACTGCACGTACTTTAATTCTCTTCCCTCTATCGATACCAGAAAATGCCACATCGCTACCAGTCAAAGCAGAAGCGCTCACTGCTGCTTGCAAATCATAAAGTTGTTTATTAGTTGTAGTACTGATGGAGGCAGAATAAACAGGCTGAGTGCCTCCCACTACGGCCTCTGAAGAAAAACCATCTGCGATTCTAAAAGCGTAATCAAATTGAAATTTCGGATATTTTAAGGAAGCATTATCTGTACCAGACAACGTACCTTTGTTGTCAAAAGAACCAGTTGCTCCACCAAGAGCAGACCCAAGAGCATTTCTCGCTTGATGAAGATTTACGATGTAGGAATACTCCAAGCATGCCTCTTCATAATGATTATAGATATTTCCGGCTGTAAGTTCGATATCTAAAACATCACCGCCTAATCTTCTGTATGTGTAGGCAACTTGAGCAGATGCTCCAGTCTGAAAAGCAGAACCAGAATAAAAACCAATAGCCAATGCAGAAACAACATCTGAAGTTGATCCAGTTGATGGCAATACTATCGCACTAGTCGTTGATTTAGGTGTTAAAATTGGTAATGCCATTAAAAGATCCTCCGCTATTTCTAATTAGTTAACACAAAAGGAAAACCTCCGATGCGAAAACATCGGAGGCAAAGCATTACACACATATTTTATTTTTTGGAGGAGATAGACTTCGATTTAGTTCTTGTATTCATTTTCTTGACCCTTGTATTTTTACGAGGGGCTTTATTCGTTGTTTTCTTTACCTGAACTTTTGGTTCCTCAACCACAACTTTCACCGGTTCGGCTTCAGTCATGAATTTTGGCTCCTCTAGTGTTACTGGTTCTTCAATAACGGGTTCAGGATTTTTAGTTTTTAATTCTTCAATTTTTTGAGAGTTCTCGGCAGCGAGACCAGGACCGGGAGCAGTTTCCTGCTCTCCACTTAGCCTAGCAATTCTTGCCAATGTTCTCGCTCGCTTTGTTTTACGCCCCATTAGTTACCTCGACTTAACTGAACACTATTGAGTTTGAAGCAGTACCGGAATCTACAATCATAACATAGCCAGAAATATACCATTCTGAGCCGTCACTTACAAACTCTACCCAGCTATTGGCCAGCACATCTGTGTTGCCATCAATAGTGAGAGTGACATGCGAAGAACCGTTGCCAACCACTTGAGTCCCGGGGTCTGCACCATCACCAGTCATGGCGAGAGGGCCACCATTTAAATATTCCCCGGCCTGGGCTGTAAATGCAACAGCGGCACTATTATCGGTTAGCGCAGCAATGAATAAAAACTTAAAGTATGTACCATCTTGTACTGATGGTAAAGTAATTGTGATGGTGGCAGCACTATCATAATTGATTAAATAATACTCGCCACTTTCCGCTTGTGTGATGGTTTTGCTAGCCGTAATCGTTTCCACTCTCTGGCGGCTGGCAACGCGGGCTGATCTTGCAACTCTTGACATAATATAAATCTCCTTAAAATATCAATAAAATATGTGGGCTTCCGCCCAATTCATAGTAAATAGTTAATAGAAAAAGAAAACCCCCAACCAAGAAGGAAGGGGGGTCATCTTTTTGAGCATTTAACCTATGTTAGATTAGGATCCGGACTCTCCGAGAAGTCCACGCACAATGACTAGTCCGTACATATCGGGACGAACCAGCTTCTTACCGTAACGAGTCATGACACCTTTACGTGGCACGAAGTCTTCGACGCCGAAAATCGTTGGAGTAGTTTGCAGCGGCACATAAGGTGCATACACATATCCAGATTCAAGGAATGAAGAACCTTTACGACCTACTAGGACGAGGTTTCTTGGGAAGTAGGGATCAACGATAACATCGAATTTACGACTCAAGGAACCGGTCTTCACGGCACCGATATCGCCTTTATCAGCATCAGCAGTAACATTAGCACGGAATCCAGCAGTGAATTCGAGAATGTTGGCTACGTCAGGAGACACAACAACATAGTTGGCGCCGCCACGAAGGGTCTTTCTGTGGATCTGAGCAGAAACATCATTGATTGTCTCAATGAGAGTCTCATACCATTCAGAAACCGTACCAGTGAAGTCAGGAGCAGCAGCAGTAGCGCCCAATTCTGCACCAGTTGAACGGTTAACAAACAATCCGGGAGAGCGAGACCAATAGTAAGTAGCAGCAGTACCACCACGAACAAGGTCAGCGATAATCTCACGATCGATCTCAAGAGCAATTTGCTCAGACAAGATAGAAGTCAACTCTACCTCAGCATCCAAGTTGTGGTAAGCATTCAAGTCTTGACCCAATTCTGGAGTCCACTTGGCTTTCAACTTCTTGGTTTGTGCTGTGATAGCGATCGAGTCTACCTTGATATCGATCTCTGGGATGAACGCATTACCTTCAAGGGCATAATTGTTACTATCCTTCGACTGAACGGATCCGAGAGCATTACCAGCAGCGATGTGATCTCTGATCGGGAAAGTAATTTTACCAGCAGCGATCGCAGTTGATTCTACGGCTGTGGTGCTTTCTGTTGAAATGTCACTTCCGTTAGTAAACACAAAGGTAAATCTAACAGCCGCGGTTGATGTCCCAGAGTCGGAGGATGTAACCCGTCTTGTAAGACGACGGATTTGTTTAACCTCATCTGCAGCAACACCAGAAATCCCACTGGCATCGTTGATAGCTGCGACCAGTTCAGCATCGACAGCCCATTGGAAAGCGCCCATGTTTTCATAGTCAGCATCAGAAGGACTTCGGCCATTATCAAGCAAAAGTTCACCAACGTCTAGAATGTAAACACCAGTAGTCGTTTGAGCCAAAAGATCCGGATCATACATAATGTATTTCGAATTAGTCTCAGACACAGTACCATCAAGCTTGAAAGAAGCTCGGTGGGCACAAGAAGCAATGGTATTGTTGCCTAGCGCTTCATTACTTCCGGTTGGTGCAGAATATCCATAACCAACAACAGTTCTGGGACCACCTTGGTCTTCACCATGAGTAGTACCAACAAGATTAAGACCACCCGTGATCTGAGCAGCAAGTCTATCGCCACCATAGATGGATTGTGACCCTGAAGTACTGTTCCCCATTCGTCCATCCGGCTGATCCTGACCATTGGTTTGAGTACCAAAAGCAAAGTCAAGGAAGAAGATCAGACCAGATGGCAATGACATCGGCTGAACACTTACAAGATCGTTTGCGATAAGTCCGGCGAATACACGACGAACAATTGGAAAGGCAACAGCAGCAAAACCTTCTACATTTCCGTTACCCATTGTATTAACCTCGCGAAGGAGTTCCTTAGCTTGGTTTTCTAAAAGACGAGCCATATTATTCTTGGCTTGTTCAGTTTGAAGGCCTTCGAGCAAACCGGTTTGAGTCCATTTGTCAAGAAGGGCCTGCCCTTCTTTAGCAATATCTCGATTTACAATACCTTCGGTTAATTTTTCTATAATAGACATTATTTAACCTCCTTATTTGTTTTTAATGCCTGCCAGTTTCTGCATCTTTTTTACAAAAGGGTCATCAGTCTGGCGTTCGTTTATGTTTTGTCTTTGAGGAAGCATTGAAGATAAATTTGATCTACGGTTAACAGACTCGCTTAGTGATTGTGGACCTTTTTTAAATTGTGATCCCACTGTTGCTTTGAGTGTTTCATGTAGACTCTTCGCTTCTTTTGGAGACTCCGCATTTGCAATGGCTTCGACAATTTTTAATTTTTGTCGCTCATTCAAGGAGACATCATTCAATGTGCGGTTTTGATAAAGAAGCTTTGCATTTGAAAGCAAAGTTTCTTCAAGTTTGCTGCTCAACTTTTGAACAACATGCTCAAGCTTTTCATTTTGTTGCTTGAGTATTATAAATGTTTGTTGAAATTGGTCGATTTCTTTGAGGGCTTCTTGAAGTCTTTCGTCGTCTTCCTCTTCTTCGTCTTCTTCTTCTTCCGTGTGAGCTTCTTTGGCTAATGCTTTATCTTTCTCGTAGCCCAAGTTTGCTTCATCAGTTGTCACCCAACCTTTTTTATCCTCGTCCATATCAACTTCAATATCTTCATCCAGGAGATCTAAATTGTATTCAGATAAAATACTAAGTATCTCTTGTAGTTCGTGGTCTTCGCCTTCTTGTAGAGCTCCAAGAAGGGCATCTAAATCCTCTGCTCCTCCTTCCTCGGGTGCTTCCATTCCAGCCTCTTCAGGAGCCGCTGAGGGCTCTTCTAAGGGCTGTTCTGCTGTCATCTCTGCTTCTTCTTGTTGAGCAAGAGACAGTTCAATTGCATCTAAGTCAATTTCAATATCACCATTTTCATCGACATTATCCAATAAAGCAGAAAGAGCTACAGATTCAGTTTCGCCATAGCGAGAGTCCCAGGCTGGAGGTGCTTCAATTTCTTGAGGAGGTGTACCAGTGTCCATGGCCGCCTCGAGTTCTTGCTCTTGAAGAATATCCTCATCTGAAGCCTCAGATAAGTCGGATTCCTTAACCATAAACGGCTTCCCGCTTGCTTCAGAAACAGTAACATTGCCGTCGGCATCTGCTTCGTGGATTACTTCGACAGTTCGGCCCTGATACATCCTTCTTGAGGACGGCGCTTCATTTTCAAGCATAACCGCGACGGCTTCTTTAATTTGTGGCGCATACTTTTCAATAATTGATTGTTCTGCGTTTTTAAGAGCAGCTTCACGTAGAGCTGTAGCGTCCACGATTGCTTGTTCCAACATGCTAGACATTAACACATCTCCTAGATATACTATTATTCTTAATAAATAGTGTCAAGTCTAAGAAAAGAACAATAAGTAATTGTTTAACACTGGATGATATTACCATTGTGGCACAAAATCAGCACTTTTAACTAGTTGGAGGAGTAATAGCCCAATAATGCAAGACCGCTCTTATAACACCACCAGTTGCTGTTCCTGCACATGTAATAACTAAATCCTGCGCAGCATTAATACCCGCAGCGGAGCCTCCGGCTCCAGAATACGGACCGGCAAATGGAGCTATAGCTATCGTCAGTAAATCATCTTGTTCGTCGAGCACACCGTCATTAAGGGCACCGCCGTCACCAGCGGCACCTGCCCAAAGATCATCTATACCACCGGTTCCAAGTTTGGTGATATGATGTCCAGCCGAGATCGCTGTTGTGACTCGAATTGATAACGCGAGTGGAACCGCCAGAGCGGGGAAAAAATTGCTGGACGTAGTCACGGCCCCCGCCGTGGATATGGTTATCGCCACCTCCTTGATCGTCAGGGTCATCGCGGCACCACTCTTGCCCTCGGCCTTCATGATGCCAACGCCGGCATCGTTGCGCATGTACAGATTAGTAGCTCCCGTCGCACTGGCGTGATTGTTGAC
>Ga0114908_1000666_pt1 | contig 18676 bp, 23 predicted proteins | sample MalvireepMed_s17_FD_87292 | JGI IMG/M metagenome (GOLD analysis project Ga0114908, IMG submission 87292) | Marine viral communities from the Global Malaspina Expedition - Malaspina viral metaG DeepMed_s17 | ecosystem: Environmental > Aquatic > Marine > Oceanic | place: Mediterranean Sea... | reverse complement strand
GTACCGGCTACTAAATCTATAGCAAGGTCTTCACCGGTGACGATGCCATATTTTTCCCAATATGCTTGATCTTCTGAATAAGAACCTGGTGTTCCAGGAGTATCGCCTAGATCTCTATTGACCTTCGCCGCCTCTTCGGCAGCGGTTGGAGCAAATTCTGTAGCTTCCCTAATGAACCTTCTGAGCTGGTGTTGGGTCATCTTCATCTTATGTGTACCTCATGATCCATACATGTCTGCGTAGCGGCGGGCTTGGGCAAAACCAGGGGTGCTCCATGCAATCTGTGAACCGATGTAAGCCGGGCCAGCCCACACGGCGCGATCGCTGTAGCGTCCGGACTTTTTATTCGCTCGAAGATGTTTTTCAACTGCCCTCAGAAAATCTTTGTCAGTGTTAAAATCGCTGAGAGCATCACTGATCACATCATCAAAATCCCAGGCAGCCAGCGTGCCCTTCTTCTTGATGTTGGCACCATCGATTGCCGCTGCGATTGCCTCGGCGGCATGGACGACTTCGGAATCTTCATGCTCGAGCTCTTCTCGAATGATCCTTCGCAGCTGTCGTTTGGTGATCTTCATCTTAATATCCCAGACTAATGTTCAAGTCTTTGAGCCCAGGCGACCTATCACTGGAAATTTCTGCCCTGACGGTGCCTCCGAAATCCTCGACCTCTTCCGTGACTTCAGGCACCATGGCGGGCTCGACTCCATGGATCGTGTATGTGGTACCTCTCACTAGTTCAACAGTGATTGGCCGTGTTATCCAGCTGTTTATGAGGGTCTCAAGCTCCATCGATGATCCGGGCGCCCACTTCGTAGGATCAGGAGGCGGTGCCGGCGGTTGTCCTCGATCAGCTCGACCAAACTGCTCATTTAGCAGCTCTTCCTTGATAATTCTTCTTAGCTGACGTTTGGTGACTCTCATCTCATGCTCCCCGTACTCTCGCCACTGTTAAATATTCTATTCATCACGTCCAATATCCGCCTGCTTTCGGAGCTGACGTCGAGGACGACGCTGCCAGCCCGTGCTTCTTCTCTGCCGCATCTTCGACCTTCTCGAGGAACCTCCGCAGACGCGCCGCGGCGGTGGGGACAGTCTGATTGTACCTAGAGATCTCAGCGTTGATCGTCTCCCAGGCCTTGCGTGCTGTCTTCCATGGAACACCGAGCTCCTCAGCGTAGGCGAATGGATCCCCGTCTGTGACAGGCGGTAGGTCCACCATCTCAACTTGGGTCAGCCAAGCATCGTCCGCCCTGGCAGTCTGGAGGGCTTCAACTCGTTCTGATCGCGAGAGGGACTCAGACAGCTGCTCTCGGATGATTCTTCTCAGTTGTCTCTTTGTAATCTCCACTCCCCTCCCTCATGGGCGTCGAGCTCCCACTTCATGGGATCCCGAGAGTAATCTGTACCTCGGCCAGACAGCGTTATCTCAGCATCCCAATCGATCTTGTTCAACACCTGCACGCTCCGCCACTTGCCGGCACGAAGTTCTTCCATCGGCATGCCTTGGTTGAGGAACAGCTGCAGATCATCGCGAGCCTGCTGCTCATCGTCTGCCAATACGACAAAATCAATCACCTCTTCCTGTCGCACTCGAAGCGTGAACTCCTTCTCTCCCTTGAGTCGCCGCTTGCCGGTCGACCCAGGAGTGCGCTTCCAGCTGGCGACTGCTTCCCTGATGATCCTTCTGAGCTGGCGTTGGGTAATCTTCATCTGTTTAAGACAACTCCAAAGATACTATTCTAAACTAAATATTAACCGAGAGATGTTTTGGCACAGCAAGTGTGGGTAGTGATTGAAGCGCTGTTCAATGATTCCCTGAAAAGATATCTGGAATGAGGAGCGCCTGATTGCCAATCCGACCGTGCGTCCAACTTTTTCTGTCCAGGACATGGTAATTAATCTTGTCCTTATGGGGTGACTTAATTCCTCTTACGAAAGATTGCGCATTTTTATGAGGATCATCCCATTTCCTAACAAGGACGTATAATTCTGTATCAGCGTGCTGAAGACAGCCATTCCAAGCTCGATCGAGCCAATGATCATAGCTAGCATCTGACCAAATGACTGTAGTAGGTTTTAGTCGACACAGTCCTCCTTCTCGAGCAGCTGAACTGATGGCACTTCCGCCGGCTGAATGGCCCACAAACACAATACTAACATTACCTAGATCAACACCGTGGTGTACCAATGCCCAGATTGAAAGATGCTCTAGAACATCATCCATAAATTTTTCAAGATCCCCAGACTTGCGCCAAACTTTGCCCTGGCGTCCACGGCGAGTAATTGTGTTAGTTGACCAGGGCATTTCTGGTACCACTAGTGCGACTGAATGTCCTTGATCAACAATTTTCTCTATTTGAGGTATTAGTCTTTTACTAAAAGTTTTATCAGTGAACCCACCCAAACCATGAAACCACACGATCACTGTTAAATTACGTGGATCAGAAGGCGTCGGCACCATTAGAATAGTATCCCGGTGGCCGTTCAAGTGCTTTTTATCTGGGACTCCATTAGTCGGTGAAGCAAAAATCCAGGAGACGGAGCCAAAATCTGCAGTGTTGATTGCACTCGTCCAACGTTTAACAGTGCTGTCATAGACACCGGACCCGGTATATACCCTGCTAAAATTGGATGATACTCCAGAAAGAGTCAGCAAGGCCAATAGAAAAATTATTAATCGTTTAGGGCCTGTCATCCTTCACGCCCTTTCCATACCACCTGGCGTTGCGTCCTCGAACATCATAATGAGTAAAAGTTTTATATAGTCCCACGCCGCCGGGATGCATTTTACCTAAACTGATTAGGTCCTCAATGAGACTCTTAATCTCGCCTGGTGTCATGCCGCTTATCTTAATGTCCGCTGCCTTCGCTAACATGTGTTGGCTCCGGCGCGCTCCATCAATTTTTCGATTATATTCGGGGGTGCGATATCCACTAATAATTCGGATGGGACAACCCACATGATCACGCAGCACCTGCAGATTGTCAGCCAGCTGCTGTACATTCTCCATTAGTTCCTCGGGCACATCAGACCCGTCCCTGCACTTAAACTCTGACAGGTTAAAATTCTCTGTTAACTTATTCGACATCACATCACCTCTGATCTGCGGAGAAAGCCCCGGCAGTTCTGAATCAGTTAGCACCATCGGTGCTCTGGGCGGCGCCAATGATAAAAGCAGCTCTTGCATTTTTTGCAGCAAAAATGTGAGCCAATTCACTTGGATCTCTCCAATATTGGGTCTGTCATCCGTTGACGATCCACCCAATTAGGGGTGTTAGTCCTGAAAGGTCACATACCCATGAAGCACCTCATCTAGGCTCTTCACGATCGATGATAGGGACCAGGCAGCATCCATGGCGCGCATTTGGGCCACTGGGTTACCCTTCCCCTCGATCTGTCGAAACTGTTCACGGGTAAATTCTCTCAATTGAACTAACATCTTCACTTCTTTGTCACTCATTTTCCTATCTCCTTGGGTTTAGACGCTACTTTCTGCGTCAATAATTATGTGTCATCCTGTCTAAAATTGTTCTGCCTCTGTTGATCCCCCTAGGGCCAGTGTTGAGGTGTTCCCAGATGATATGGTCTGCACCACGAGATCAAAATATCCCGTACCCACCTCCCGTTGGTGCTTAGTTGCGGTGTAACCATCAGCCTCTGATTCAAACTCAGCCTGTTGCAGCTCTGCATACGCCGACATGTCACGAGTCTCATAATCCTGCGCTAGCTTAAACATGTGGTAGTTCAAATTGTGAAACCCGGCCAGGGTGATGAACTGGAATTTATAACCCATAGCGCCCAGTTCTCTCTGAAACTTGGCAATGGTGGCATCATCCAAGTTTTTCTTCCAGTTAAAGCTAGGTGAACAGTTATATGCTAGCAACTTGCCTGGAAACTTCTCATGAATCGCCTCTGCGAATCTTTTTGCTTCTTCTAAGTCTGGTTTTCCTGTCTCACACCACAATAGATCTGCGTAGGGGGCATATCTCAATCCTCGACTAATTGCCATGTCTAGGCCGCCGGTGATGTTATGGAAACCCTCGGGTGTCCTGGTACCACGATCAACAATAAATTCCCAATCTTCAACATCAATATCAGTCGTAAGAAGTTTTGCACTGTTAGCATCCGTCCGTGCAATCAACACTGTCTCCGCACCCATGACGTCTGCTGCCAATCGAGCAGCGATCAGTTTTCGAACGAATTCAGAGCCCGGAACGAGCACCTTTCCGCCGAGATGGCCACATTTCTTAGCCGAACTTAGCTGATCCTCAAAATGTACTCCGGCGGCCCCAGCCCTAATCATTGATTTCATTAGTTCAAAGGCATTTAATGGGCCACCAAAACCTGCTTCAGCATCGGCAACAACTGGAGCGAACCAGTCTCTAATCTTTTGACTATTATTCTCTGCCCACTCAATTTGGTCTGCTCTTCGCAGTGCGCTATTAATTTTCTGAACCAGCATAGGCACACTGTGCGCAGCATATAGACTCTGATCCGGATACATCTCATGGGAGTCATTGGCATCCGCTGCCACCTGCCAACCTGAGCAATATATCGCAGACACCCCCGCTTTCACCATCTGCATCGCCTGGTTTCCAGTGACAGCCCCCATCGCGTGGGTATAAGTCTCAGTTGTGAGTAGGTGCCAGAGTCGTTCCGCAGCAGCTTGGGCGAATGGCGCCTGTTCAGGCTGTGATCCCCGCAATCGATCCACGTCTATGGAAGAGTAAGGGCGACATCTATCATCTCGATTAGCCATTATTAAATCCTCTCATAAGCAGGTAAGGTTAAAAAATTTACCATTTTTTCACTCCGACAGAGATCAACAAAAAGTGCGGAAGCAGGAATTAAATCTGAATCCTGCTCGACAAACTCTGCCAAAATTGCATTCAGGAGGTCGTCCGTGATGGATGTCCCATCGTTGAGACTCGCACTGTGTGTTAACCACTGCCAAATTTGGGTCCTGGAGATCTCCGCGGTAGCAGTGTCCTCCATCAGATTATAGAGAGGCACACATCCCTGGCCTTGGAGCCATGCAGAGAGATATCTGAGGCCCACATCTACGTTCTGTCGAAGTCCGTCCAAGGTGATCTCTCCAGAGGGATGTTCAAGCAATCTATCTTGATCAGGACAATACCTCACATCATCGTTGTATTCGTGAGATATCTGGTTCGGTGAGGGCATGTGCTGATCAAAGACACTTCGAGCCAGAGCCACCAGTCCAGGGTGGGCCACCCAGGTACCATCGTGCCCCGCTATCACTTCTCGGTGCTTATCCTCCCTGACCTTCTCCATAGCCTCAGCATTGGCCTGGTCATCCCCCCGAATAGGAATCTGTGCTGCCATACCTCCCATCGCGTGGGCACCGCGGCGGTGACAGACCTGGATCACTGCCTTAGAATAGGCATCCATGAAAGGCGAGGTCATTCCGATCTGAGCTCGGTCGGGGGTGATACGATCTGGATGATTTTGGAAAGTCTTAATGTAACTAAAAATGTAGTCCCATCGCCCACAATTTAGGCCGGCCGAGTGATCCCGAAGCTCCCATAAAATCTCATTCAGTTGAAAAGCTGCAGGCAGTGTCTCTATGAGAACAGTTGCCCGAATTGTACTGTGAGGAATATTCAGCCGTTCCTGGGTCCAGCAGAACACGTCATTCCACCAGCGTGCCTCCAAATAGTGCTCAATCTTCGGAAGGTAAAAATAAGGCGATTTTCTGTTATCAACCAGCCATCGCGCGTTGTGCCACATGAAGATTCCAAAATCAAATAGAGCAGCTGGGCAGCGTTGCCCATCGATCGAAAAATGCGATTCAGACAGGTGTAACCCGCGAGGGCGGACAAATAGCACTGCCGGATCTTCCCCTAGTGTATAAGGACCCTTTGACGGATGATAGTATGAGATAGTCCCTCGGACTGCATCTCGTAAATTCTGCTGCCCCGCTAGCAGATTGTCCCAAGTAGGAGATAAACTATCCTCAAAATCAGCCATGAATACATTGGCTCCTGAATTGAGGGCATTAATCACCATCTTGCGACTGGGTGGGCCTGTAATCTCCACACGTCGATCACAAATATCTGCAGGGATGGGAGCGACTCGCCAATCACTGCCTCTGATCTCAGCTGTCTCCTCGAAAAAGTTAGGTAGAAGGCCCTCGTCATACTGATTTTGACGGAATTTCCTGTTCTCGAGGAGCTGGTCCAAACTTGAAGTGAATTCTCTAACGAGATCGCCTAAAAAATCGATAACACCTGCTGTTAAAATTTCCTTCTCTGCGCCCACTGTCAAACTCCCCTCACTTACGTCCAATCATGTAAGTGTCATTGTAGTAATAATTTTGACGGGGTTAATGCTCTTTTACTGTTTAAATCAATTTGTGAACGTAGAATTTTATTTATTGTGGGAGCCACTGGTGGGTGTTTAAGATTCATACCCGCTTCTCTAGGCAAATCAGACCCCTTAATCTGATTACACCTAACACAGGCCAAAACTACGTTCTCCCAAACATGAGTGCCTCCCCTGGATCGGGGGCGTACGTGATCAATTGTGCTGACCTCGAAGGAAACACGAGTGTAGCAATATTGACACTCTCCCTCGTCCCGCAGGTACAAGCTCCTCCTCGTCAAACGGGCGTGTTTATTAATATTTTTGATCCGCATCGCAATTACCCCTGTGGTGAATCTTACGATAGCAGGAAATGGATAAGGGCCGGCAACTGTCCCTATTGTTAATTTTTCGTGTGTCTCAATGATCTCTGCTCGCCCGCCGAAAACAGCAGTAAGTGCTCTTTTCCATGTTGTCTGAAATAACGGTTCGTAACCCGTACTGATCATTAGAACCGGAGCAGTCAACAATTGCACTCGATCAGTCATGTTCACAGGCAATAATCATATCACAAATTTTAATTATTCCGCTGCGATGCGATCTCGTAGCCACGATCGGACGAGATGCGCCCGATAGCTATGTTGAGTCTTTGTCAATTTGGGGTCTCTCCTATCTAGGCCTGCGTGCAATCTCATGGTTTTTACACTAGACTCATAGCCACAAGTCCCACGGAAGCCGTGCCCCAACGCCCGCTCGTGGATCACACGCTTCAGAAGCTTTCTAAACTTCCGTGTCGCGACACGTCGATCTTGAGGGCTTAGTGAGTTCAATGAGTTTACAAGATGGCCAGCGTTGTCACTGCAGAGAGGAACGATCCCCATGTCTAGGCAAGTCAAATTGAGAATCAGGTTATCTGTCTGCATTATGCCCCAACCTATTTTGTAAGATCATTGATTGAACTATAACATAAAACAGCTACATTTACACATCGTCGTCGAAATCAGACAGCTCCCGGATTTCTTCTTCGAACATTTCTTTGGCAGACTCAATAGCCCCGATAATTTCTGGATCTATCGCAGACTCCTCCAGTGTCTCAATTAGATTATCAAACGCGTCCATAATGTTTACTGTACTGCTCATCATATCCTTATCCTCCTATAATAATATTATGATTGTCCAATTAAAGTATGATTGTGATTCTATTTTCACTTCTATAATAATCGTGTTTCGAAGATTTTTACTAAATAATTAACAATAGGAGACATTCTCATGAAACTAACAGAATCTCAATTAAGAGAGGTCGTAAGACACACAATAAGAGAGCTGTTTGTTCGACCGACCCGCCGGGCACCAATTGTCAAAAGATCATTAAGCACGACATATAGCGGAGGATATGGTGATGAGGGACTCGACATCAACCTCGGGGGGGATATCGGGTTCGGCGAGTTTGATGAAACAGACCAAGACAATATTGACGAGGACGATGGCCTAAATGAACAGAACAAAAAGGATTCTGGCCTACTTCCGCGAGCTTAGGCAAAATCTACGTCTTAGATTAGAGGCCTCGTTAGCGCCGTTCAAGATAGGTGCACTGTTACGATTTGTATTCATAGCTAATATCCTAGACGCAGTACTCACCTTAAAGTGGACAGAAATGCAAGTCGCCGAGGAAGTTAATCCTCTCATGGCGTATCTAATAGAAATCGATCCTCTCCTCTTTCTTTCGGTAAAAATCTCAGCGGTCACATTGTCCTGTTTGATACTTTGGAAGCTCAATCAATATATCTCTGCTAGAATCATCGCTATTCTCTCTGTGCTACTTTACGCAGGAATTCTGATGATGCACGTCACTGGTGCTGTAGGTGTGGGCATAGTTGTATTGCCAACAATTCCGGAGCTTAGAAATAGTATACTTGAGTCATGGGATCAATGCGTTGAATGGGTTTCAACTCAAATACTCCAGTAGGTCAGCTCGTGACTGGACGAATACTCTCTTTCTGTCTGTTGATAATTTTTTAAATTTGGCCTCGGCTTTTGCCACCGAAGAACGGTCCGAAAAATCTAACTGAATCACTAATTCAACCGGCCGTCGTGAACGTGTGTATTTAGCGCCTCGCTTAGTGTTATTGTGATCGTAAAGCCGCTGTTCTAAGTTTTTAGTGATGCCGCAATACAAACTAGCATCAGCACACCTCACCACATACAGGACCCACATTAATCGTCAACGTGATGCAGTTCACTCATCTTAAACTTAACTTGATGACCATTACCTAATTTCAAAATACAAAATAGCTCGGGTGAAGCAGTGCCACCGACCATCCAGAGGGGCTCATCGCCTCTCTGAATTTCCATCACTGTTCCTCTAACCCTGACATCTAGAAATGCCTGTACCTTATCACCTACTCGTATGGTTCTCATTTTGCTGCTTCCTTTATGCTATGCTACGATGCTAAAAATTCTCAAGTCCTGCCGTGAAATCCAGACTGACGAACTCTCCGGATCGAGTCGGTTGTAAGAAGATCTTGCCACGAATTGTATTATTCTGCACATCCTCCCGAGTGGTCGTGGATGTGTCGATCTGAATTTTGTACCGGGTTAGTCCGCGCTGCTGTTGGATTTTGGCCAATAACGGGTCGACAGCGGCGCTAAAGCTCGCCAGAGTTTGAGCACGATTAGGTTCAAACAATAGGGTATTGACCACGTTGCGCACCACACGTCGGATATTGATCAGCAATCGTCGCACATTGATCCTATCAAGCGCAGTTTGTGTGGCCAATAGTGTCTTTTGACCGAAAATTACAGCTCCGGGCGAGTGGGACCTGGCAACGATCGAATTAATATCAACAGCATACAAATCATCCAGATCAGACTCTTCCAGCTTAAATTGGGTCTGAAGCACAGAGCGCAGGACACCTCGTGCGAATCCTGCAGGGGCGAACCAGGGATGACCGATCTTATCGTTCAACGCAAAAGCGCCTAGCACTGCTACTGAGGGTGGACACTGCACGTTGGTCCGAGTCGAGGGGTCCGTGATGACCACGTCGGGGAAGTAGGCCGCTGCAAATGAGGAGTCTAGCGCTCGATCTCTAAATTGTGTGATCGTATTTGAGAGGTCCGCGTTTTGCACAGACGACGTCACAAAAATATTAGAGGTATCCTTCTCTTCGATATCCATGATGAATAACGCGTCAAAGCGCCTCTCGACTGCTTCAATTGCATAATCCGTGATAATCGTATGTCTCAAGCCAGGAATGGCAAGTAATTGAATATCGATATCTGACTTTTCCTCTATGACGTCAATCGCTTTTCGAATAGAAGCCACAGTGGCGGATCTTACACCAGACTCGTTGCTGGTGTCATTCATCTCCCTGCGTGCTGCTGTGTCAGTCATTTTGAACTTATTCTTGTCGAAGATATTGAGGCCGCTGAACCCACCGTGTATTGGAAATGTAAACCGCAGCCAATTACGTGACCTAACATTAGGCAAGAAGTCTTTGGCAGGATCCAGAAATCTAGAACCCTTGCCTATTTGGCCGCCGGCGTCGGTTAGAGTGCCAACCAGCGCGCCGTTTCGCCTATACCTTGCAGCAGACCAATTCTGTGGATCGGGCCTGTTGTCAGAACCAGTCATGACTTCAACTCTCTCCAGAGTGAAGAAATTGTTGTTGAATCTATCTGCATCTAGCACACATCCGGCAAGATCAACAACACCTTCGTTATCACTAACAATTGGATTTTGATTAGTCGTGTGAAAATCAGGGAAGTGTTTCACAAAACTGATCAATGATGGATCCAGGCTTCGATTTCTGTTGGACTCACCCAGAACGTCCTTCACTTCAAACTGTACTCCCCAAGTTAATCCAACTTTTGCTCTGTTCGACTCGGCCGGTTTATTTTCCCTGTTAGCAACACTCTCTCTGAATGGCACCGGTGGCTGTACACAGCGTGCCAGTTCATCTGGAGTGATGCCAACAGTATTCGCTATAGCTTCCGTGGGAAAGGATCCTGTTAAAATACTCGCTAGCGTAGTTGATCCATCTGTTGCTGTGCCCGACGTAACGAGGTGAGGAAGCCCCCTGAATCCGACTGGGATGGCTGTATCATCCAAACGATCGTTGCGCAAATCACTCGACACCTCAACACAAATGAGCGCTGAATTATTGGGATAATCCCCTTCAACGACCAGTTTTTGGGAACCTTCCTTTCTATCAAAGTCATAAAAAGACCGCCTGTCTCCAATAACTCTCGCAATATATCGATCAGAAGAAGGATCCAGGTCGAGTCCATTGAACCGCTCTTTGATATCTGGCTCTTCGTCTGAGTCATTAAATCTACGTACTAACAGGTCGAATTTCCCAAACTTATTCACCTTCTCAGACTCAGCTGCCTGCACGTTCGCAATGGTGATCTTAAAGGCCGCCTCTACTCCTTGATCACCCAGGACATTACCATCACTTCTAGCGATGACCCGAAAGAGATTCCGATTTTTGCCTCTAAGCTGCTGAGATATCACGAAGGGTGACTTCGCTGTCGTGAATCTATCTGTGAATGACTCGAAGTCAGGCACACCGACATTAGAGGAATCCGAAGCAGCTGAAGTTGCTCGATTCATACTGCCGGTTAACATGAAAGCCAAAGTTGCTCTATTACCTTCAGGTCCGGGGGCCAGGCCGCCTCGACCATCACTTACACCAACTCCGCTGCCAGTAATCACCGCCAAAGAGGGATGAATGTCGTAATGGGCATATAGATAGTGACCCGCCGGCTCAATTAAAAGAGGATCTGTATTGAACACTCTGGCAAAATATCTAGCAGACGCGGCCGAGCCACCCACGGCAGCTGTAGGATCAAAGGAAGCAGTTATAGCATTAGGATAGTCTGTGGTTGACTTGTGCCCATTTAGAATCATCACAAAATCTTGACCGGCCGAACCTGTGATCACATCACCAAGATTCGCCCCAGCCATATACCCGGGGCCAAAAATATTACCCGCCACGTGCGTCGGAGGATTGTTATTGGTCACTTGAGAGGAACTTAGAGAAGCCACAACTCCCGATGGTGTGAATAGGACCCCACGAATGATCGGATGAGCAACATTCTTACTGTAAGTCTGAATACCTGCGTCAGAAAAGATCGTCGACCCAGCTGACTCAGACATGAAGCACCCAAGAAAAAAGGTCCTCCCCAAAGTCCCAGAGCCCGGTGCATCAGTTTCTGTGTAAGAATTTGAACCTACGAGACCACCCGATTGTGGAAGTTGTTGTCCGACAATAAATCCACCGTTGGCAACTGCGCCATCAGTGGCAGATCTCTTTTTTCCATCACCCACACCTAACAGTCTAACAAATGCGCCGGCAGTCGCATTCCTCATCCACTCTTTGACAGCGAGCGGACCGAAGCGTTCCCCGTCTGTGTCACCGAAGAAGGTGATAAAATTCTGAAACGACGAAAAAGTGACAGGCACAAAGGCTGGACCTTGAGTTGAGGTGCCAATGACGCCGGCGGGAATTCCCCGCGCAGCGTTAGACCTCACACTAGGATTAGCTAAATCAATCTCTCGTGTGGTTACGCCGGGCCTCTTGCCAGCCATTATAACATCTCCTGGATCAGGTCTCTCTTAATACTTATCACTCAATCGTATGTCCCCCCCATTACGCCTCTCCCTTTATTTTATTCATCCATTTGAGTGTCTTGACGTGCTCATCTAAGTACTCTTGTAACATGTTCTCATTGTTCTTGGCCCACGATTCCATCTCACTCTCCTTCATCTCATCGAGCATTCCCCACACGGATTCATTTTCTTCATCCAATTGGGCAACTATCTCTAGACATTGATTAATCACATCACGAAACCAAGCATCATTCTGCGACTTTTTTAAGTCACCCTCGAGTTCTTTTAAAAACTTCGTCCTCTCTTTCTTAGACCTCATCAATGAGAAACCTCTTGATCGGCTCCAGTCTATCTAAATAATCATTTCCATGAAGACCGTACATGCACGCGGAAACACTGGAAAGAAGGGAATTGCCATCCTGGGGTGTTAGGGCGAATCCAGTCACTTTGGTTAGGCCACGGAATCGAGATATCAATAGGCTCGGTAAACACACCACTGCCTGGTTGTATATACGTCCATAGAAACCGTGATCACGTCCAAAGCTAAACACTCTATTTGCGGATTTATGATGTGTCGTGGTGACAAATATGTCATTTTGAAATCTTTCGACAACATCCTCCCGTGTCAATTTTTCATCCAGCAAGATCGAAAATCTCACCATGTGCATGTACTGTGAATTGACCTTCATCGCGCTCGAGAAAATGCTAATATTTTTATCTTTCCTAGTTTGAAATAAATCACTAACATCTCTCGCGTGATGTGTACCAAACTCTGAACTTGAGTGCCCCCCTACAGTAGGAGAGGGCACAAAGCCCTCATCCTGACTCGCATCGCTTGCCCGTCTAATACAAACAAAATCACTATCAGATAGTACAGATGTATCACCTGCAGTCGCAGCTAAAATAATCCTACTGATAGTGTGAGTATTACAGCTAACGACTTGCACAAAATTATTCCCCCCCCTTGATAAAACTTTATCGTTTACACCCCACGCATACGGTACACCAAAACCCTTTTCGCTCCCTTGCGCTATAAAAACTCTGTCTTTTGGGCTCTGTAACTCTAGTTTTTTGTAATACTTTTCCTTATTGTCATTACCAGCTGGTGTGCAATCAATGACAACGTCAGCTTCTCTCAACGCTTCTCCTAATCCCCAATGAGAGAAATGACCAAGCGATTCAAAAGCCTGCCTCTTATTAATTTCCACCGATAGCTCAGCTCCCTGTGATACTAAGCTGTTGACTTTTGCAATTTCATAATCTAGCGGCGTGCGTTTGTGAAAAATAACCCTATCAATACCCAAATCATTTTTAAGACGTGATAGAAGGCCAATCAGAGGCTCTCCAATTGTTCCCGTCCCAATAACTAGTACCGTTTTTTGTTCCATAATACAGTTCTATCCTACTGCTGGATATAATTGTATCTTTGCTTGAATATTTGTGTATTAATTTCTTATCTTCGGAGCCACGCATCGCGCTTTTGCATCATAGCAAGCAACTCATCGTCCCACGGGGCCCCGGAGCCGTATCTAGCGCACTTGATCAAAGCTTCTTCTGCAGTGAACTCCTTGTAGACCTTAGGTTGGTAATTGTCGTACCAGACCTCTTTGTCGACTCCATCCGGCTTGGTCTCCGATGACTGCCAATCAAAAACCCGGTTGCCCATCTCTACCCAACCGTGCACGATGGGCTTAGCAGGGGTCTTCCACTTGTCTGTCACCGTGCCGTGGACCAACTTGAACTTGTCCTTGTTATCAAGGTCTGGGTGGATCCCTTTGCCGCGCGGTTTAGTCCTATCGAAGTGCTGTTTGAACCACTCCTCAGCTTTTTCGAAGGCAAAGGGAAAACACATGCCGGTCGCTTGAATGTTCTGCTCTACTAACAGTTCTCTTATGTACTCGCGGAGAAGTTTCATCGTACAGAGTCTCCTGGGTTACCGGTTAAATTTGCAATAGAGATGTGAAAGCGACGGGACGTCTCCGGATCTCCGGGAGGACCTCCCACTAGCTGGATCACATCCTGCACGTATGTCTTAAGCTCATCCTGGTTGCTCACCCACACAACCCACGACTTCCTATTCAGCGCTTCATCAGCCCGCTCTTCCACAGCACTCTCCAAAGTGACTGCCGGCGGTGGGGGAAGCATGCCGTCTTTTGACAGTTGCTTGAGCTGTTTTTTGTACGGCTTCAGGACGCTCTGGTGTGCCAATGTCACATGAAACTTGTCTTCGGGCAGCGGCACGGCTTCCGGTGGAAGCTGCTGTAAAAGAGATGTGACACTGCTCACTATCGCCGGAGAGGGCATTAGCTTGAGAATTCCGGTGAACTTTACTTCTTGTTCCGTTAATAATTCTCGTATATACTCGCGAATCAGACTCATCAGTAATTCGTCGCCCCGATGACAATAACATCCGGGTACTTTTCTGCCATCTTGTCTTTTAAGTGACCGATGCTAGGGTGCATCATCTTGCCGAAGTGAACATGACTAGCTGTATCTGCGTGCCTATTAAAAAACTCATCCACCAATCGGCTAGCTACTTTCTGCCCACCGAACTCGTCCCTAGTCTTCATGTAGTCAATATACCACATCTCTTTGCCACGGTACTTACCCTGCGAATGATAATCTAAAAATCCCAAAATACAGTTGTCACTTACACCTGGGATCACCTCATCCAACACTGGCTTTTTAAGGCGTCTTCGGCCGGACTTAGTGTACTTTCTCCACTTCTCAATCTCTGCAAAATAATGATCGTGCTGACCGGGAGGATCAGTAACTGCAGTGTCACAAAGGGCTAAACGTTTAACGTTAGCAGCACGATGGTACGTGAGAGGAGAATCGACTTCCCGGAACTCCACGCCTTCATTGAGGGCCCCTCTGATATACTCGCGCAGGACTGATGTATCGACACCGTACGTCTCGAACTTGCCGGTGTCGATCTTAACCTTATTGAATGCACCGCCGAGACCCTTGAACATATCCCCCAAAAAGTCAAGAATTCCTTCATTTAGACGACCCTGCTGCTGACTCGACTCAGACAAGATGCCCCGCACATACTCACGCACTATTGACTCATTGAGGTACTTCTGCAGTGTGGCCATGATCTCCAGATCCTTTTCAGTTCGAGGTCGGTCCCAATCATCCATCTGCGATTTGGCCCAATCTGGCCAGGTGAGCTTGGACCGCGGTTTGTCCTGTTCGAATGCTTCCAAGGCTTCGGCACGCTCTGCCGGTGTCATCATCTTGACAGCATTCTCTAAGTGCTTCGTGGCTCTTAGGCCGATGAGGTGGTTGCCACTGGCTTCGCGTGCCTGATACTGTTTCCACTCTTCTGTCGACATCCAACCGGGCTTTTGTGGGTTGCCTTTTCGGCCCCGGAAAGCGCGCATGCTCATATCGATCTTACTCAAGAGCTCCTGTTGATCCATGCTCTTGCCGAGGAACTCTATCTCGCTGCCAGCCTCCTCCCAAACGTCTCCCGGGATCAACACTTCAGAACCCTGATCGAAACGATGGATGCCGCCTGACTTCTCGATGACCCACTCAGGCACTCGATAAGCATACACGTTGCCACTCACGCCATGGAACTGTGCAATGTCCACCGGGTTGGGAGAAAGGAACACCCCCGATCGCACAGGGCTCTCCAGCCAATGGCGCACCCATTCTTCGTCTGCCTGCCCACGCTCGAACCAACGCATCTTAGGCTTGGGAGCTGCAGGTCTTTTACCGGCGTGATAGAGCGTACGCTTGTCCTTCTGGCTGCGGATCTCTTTTTCGAAGAGAAGTGTGCTTATGTACTCGTGGAGGTACTTCATTTTCCCTCCTCAAAGTGTATTTTACCTAAGGCTTCGAGCCTATCAATCATAGGAGAACCATCAATACCGTAAAGTTTCGAGAGAGGTGACTGGGTGAATTCATCGGGATAGGTGACATCCCACCGGGCTACCTGCTGCAAACAGTTATCGTACTCATCCGGAGTCAGAGTATTATACAAATCGTCCAGCTGTGCGATCTCAACGTCTGGCCTGTTATCCTGGTAGAATTGCCAGACTTTCTGTGCCTCATCTGACACAGCGTTGCGATCCGCTATGAGCCCGCTGGAGTACGTCGAGGCGATCTCCATGGCGACGTCGTAAAGCATCGGGCCCCACCCCTGTTCGGCTTGTGAGGTATTGACTTGGTACGACCCTAAGCAGGGATCGACGTCAGTACCTGCAGGGCCGATCGTTAACGATCCTACCGTACGGTCATCGCCAGCAAGTTCGATGCGATAATCGTCCCCGATGTTGTCAACGTACACCATCCAATCGGCAGGCAAGTCCTCTGGGCGTTTGGCTGCCTCAGTGAGCAGCCCTCTGACATACGCGCGTAGCAGGTTCATAAGCCTAGATCCAGCAGGCGACGAATGGTGTGGGAAGAGCCACCAGGGGCGTGAAAGATGCCAATGCCCCCAGCCAAATTCCATGCCTCTATTGTTGAGAGCTTGTCATCAATTAACACGTTAGGAATGTCCCCGGTCCTGGCCAGATCTGCCTTCTGGCGAGCTGGTTTTAGAATAACAGATGTAGGCTGAGGTTGGAGATGTTCTTCGACCCAGAGCTTCTTACCTGTCTCGGCGCTTGGGACACCAGGCTTTCCAGGGACACCTGCTGTGAGAAGATTCACTGTGTGCCCTGACGCGTTTAAGAAAGACCACAGCTTCCCCACTCCGTCTGAGAGTGGTGGGAGAGAGGCAAAATAATCACCCGGGTTCGCAGCAATTGCAGCAAACATGAAATTTCTAACGGGCTTCAGGGTGAGATCTGCACTGGTCGATGCCCTCCATTCCTGTCCCAAATCCCGCTGCAATTTTCTTAGGGCCTTCCAGAATGACTTCCCACGTTTAGTGCCCGGTATTTTCCCACCATTCAATAGATCGTTAAGCCAGGAGATAGCACCATCAGCAAAATTGACTAAAACTCCATCCATGTCACAGTAAATGATAGATTCAGGTTGTAGGTGTGTTAGCATGTCTTCCTCTGTTATTTCCTGAATAAGATTTCGAAGAGATCGGCCGGTAATTTTCGTGATCCTCCTGCCGGGGAAATGATCACCTCGAGGAATGTTTATCACATCGCCGACACGCACATCGTTGTTCTTAAACCAGCTCTCATTCATTTCCAATGCATACTGAGCAGGTCGTGATGACTGAATGCTAGATAGATCAAGCGGCGTCATTTTTTCTATATTGATGATTTTTCCTCGATCATCAAGATATGCTATTGACAGAGGCAGATAAGTTTCCTTCATCCAAAAAGATCGTGGAGCAGCCTGGTCGAATACGAAGAGCATTCCACGATTCTCGTCCAGTGAGAGACGCCTCATGAGGCCATGTGTTCTTGTCTCATGAGAGTCCGCAATTTCTGCAACTATGTCAATGCCATTCACAGACAACACTGTGGCACGCTTCGTTGTCTCATAAAGACCTCGACCCGCCATATCCATAATTTGTGTGTAGATCTTCTTGCGTAATTTTTTAGTAAATGACTCACTGCCGTATTCCTCCAAATACTCAACAAGTGTGTCAGATAATCCCAGTGTCTTGAACTCATCGGGGGAAGGATTACGCCGGATTATGTCTAGCGCCTTATTTTTGTCAAACAAGTCAAGCAGCTCTTCCGCAAATTCATGAGCATAGGCATCGATCTCCATCCCAGAGCCAAGATACTCTGGGCGGGGGGCATCTTCCGGAGGGATGTCTCCCTCAGCCTCATATCTCTCCTTCGCGGCCTGGCGCGAAATTTTCTCTTTTTGTCTGCGCTTCTCAAATTGTTGTGTGTGCACGATCTCGTGCCTGATCTTTCTACCAATATTCGCTGCGATCACAGATGGATTCACATCGTCCGGATCGAAAGTCGAGTCAGTGGGTGCCAAGTGTAGATACATGACGAATCTACCCTTATCAATCGCCTGCATGCCGCCCATCACCAGTCCATTTGGATAAGCACTGTGCCCCCTGCCGACAGGTAGTTGCAACTTCGCTCTATTGGGCTTAGGGTCGATCGTCTGGACCGCAATTATTATGGGAAATCCTTGATCCTTGAAGAAAAACTGTATAGCGTCTCCCAGGACCTCCGCTGCATCTGTCTGCTCAACCGAGATACCAGGGCTTACAGTATTGAACTCTGTCCACTGAAAGTCATTTTCCTGACTCCAAAAATTTGAATTCTCAATAGTCTGATTTAGGTCCGCGAAGAAGGTATCAGCCAATTTGCTGGCCTCGGATAAAAGACCCATTCTCATTAAGTAATCGCCCAGATACCTCAGACGATCCGGTTCCCGCTCATTCTCATGTCCCTTTCGATTGAGAAAAAGCTCTTTTCGATTAGTAGAACGAAATGCCACAATTATCCTCTAAGGTAATGTGCCCAATTCCACAGAGGTCTTTTTTTAAGATAGGTGTATTTTCTCTGATTACTATAGGCCTCCCGCTCAAATGGATTCTCATGATAGGCCTTTGCAGCGGACCTATAACGAGCCAATCCGATCACCCAAAAAAATACATAAAGGAAGAAAAATCCGAAGAAAAGAAGTTCTATTTGTTGATGAAAGTGGATGGTCTCATGGCGTAGTTGAGTCTTTGACAGCTCTCCACGACAAAAAATAAGCCCAACTAAACTTATTGCCCAGATCTCGATGGGCGCGATTTTGGAGAGCCACACGGGAATACGGCTATTTTCAAAGACACGAGGTTTCCGGTC
>Ga0114908_1000663_pt1 | contig 18734 bp, 15 predicted proteins | sample MalvireepMed_s17_FD_87292 | JGI IMG/M metagenome (GOLD analysis project Ga0114908, IMG submission 87292) | Marine viral communities from the Global Malaspina Expedition - Malaspina viral metaG DeepMed_s17 | ecosystem: Environmental > Aquatic > Marine > Oceanic | place: Mediterranean Sea... | reverse complement strand
GGGTTTAGAAAGCCTATATCGGCAGCGGCTGGGACACCAACATCGAAGTAGCCACGTACGGCATTAATGGCATTTATCCATCGAGCCAGCGGAGTCGTAGCGCCAGAAACTGGACAGAATATGTCCGCCTCGTCGCAGTGGTCTCTACAGTAGGAAGAGGCACTCACATCAGGCCCCCCCTCGACTATGCTCGCCTTACAGCAGCAGCACTGGGCGAATGCCATAACTATGACTATTTTACCCGAGGGGCAATCCTCAGCGAAGTCAGCGCCGCATAGCTGGGAGGTCCCACAGGTATGGCCTGCGAGTTCTCCGGCTTTGCATACTGCTTTGCCACATAAACAACAGGCGCTCATTATCCAGTTATCCTCCGCGGGGATGAGCATCGCCGGAGCAAAAGGCATATCACAACAGCACGGACCGCAGCCTTGGGTTGCACCGTGGCCTATACAATGAGACCGTTGGCTGAGGCCTGCACCAAGTTCGCAGTCGGCCGGAGAGTCGTAATTCCCGTGACACACATCATCTTCGTCGTCATTATCGCAAGGCCCAGCACTGCCACAAACAACACATTGACAGCAACATGTGCCATAAGCACAACCCAGATTCGAGGATGTTTGACCACATAGGTCAAGTGGGCCCGGTGCGTTAGGACAGCAACAATCTGGGCAGTCTTGGAGGCAGCCCGGATTGGTCTGGGGATCACAGCAATGACATTTCTTACAGGGTATGCTGGCACCTAAGGTGGTATCGGCGGCCTTCCACATCCCCCCATTTACTCCATCGGAAACTCCGTCGAATTCGCAGCAGCACTCACCACAATCGCCACAAGGTATTAAGACGCCTTGGTCGTCGATGCACAGGGGCGTCGTCGCATCTGGAGAATCGGTGCCTATACCGGGGTTACCGTGCTGTACATTTGAACAACTACCCCCTCCGAACTCTCCGCCACAACACGTCATGCCGTCGAAACATACTCCGCAGGTTACACTATTACCGCCCGGGTCTACTTTGGAGCATTGTATTGGGTTGAGACAAGCCCGATTTCCAAGAAGGCAGCTATGGCCATCAGCGTTACCGGCGTTTAGTCCCATGGTTCCCGAACCTACGTATCGGATATTGTCATCCTTATTAACGTATCCGAGCCAATACATGTGACTCCATACGCCACCTCCACAATCACAGCCACCTATTGGAGCGACGGTTCCCATAAGAAGATCGTCTTCATTAACACAGCAAGAACACTCTCCCGTCGGGCCGGTTGCGTTCCCCGGACCCGAGGGCCCCTCTTCTCCTACGGGTCCCGTATCACCGATGATCCCGGGGTTACCGTCATATCCTTTGGGGCCTTGAACACCCGGCGGTCCGGTTTGTGTGCCGGTTGGGCCTGTTGGACCCTGAGGACCATAACAACGTAGGTAGTGATGGGTGGGTTCGAGGCAGGGAGGTCCGGTTTCCCCCTTCTCACCTATTGCACCGAACGGACCATAGGGACCATACGGGCCTTTCTGTCCCAGCGGTCCATTCCGTCCTGCGATTCCCTTGGGTCCCGTAGTGCCATCTCCGGCTTCTCCGTCTTCTCCGGTGTCCCCTTCTTCTCCGATAGGTCCCGGAGGTCCGGGTGGTCCCTCGGGACCGGTTACGAGCATGCCGGTCTCAAATTCGTCTCCAATATCAGTTACTGGACCAGGCTCACTGTTCTGCGCCAACGTGCTAGTGTAGTTAGAAGTAAAGAACGAGGGTCCTGCCATCTGCGCAACGTACCTAGGGGAGCTTCTGGATGCACCCAGCATTGAAGCTACAGGGGCCTCCATCTCCAGTTCCTGATAGAACCTCTTCCTGTTCTCCTCCTGCCAATCAGGAGACAGAGAGATGTGATACTTTAACCCGTCTAGGGTAGTCAATGGATTTGCTGACCTAGCCATAGTTAGGGGAAGCTCACTACTTGCCAATCACAACATGTACCGGTGGGTCCAGTCGGTCCAGTAGGACCAGTCGGACCTGTCGGACCGTCAGGCCCTGTTGGTCCATCTGCCCCGGGTGGTCCGTCAGCGCCCGTGTCGCCCCTTTCTCCGGTGTCCCCCTGTGGCCCGGCATCGCCTCGTGGACCTTCAGGTCCTTGTGGCCCAGGTGGCCCCTCTTCTCCCTGAGCACCCTGAATTCCTTGGGGTCCCATGGGACCCGTTGGTCCTGCTGGTCCGTCGTTCCCCTGCGGCCCGGTATCTCCCGGATCTCCTTGAGGACCAACACCGTCTCCATCATTTCCCGGGGGGCCTTCGGGTCCCGATGCACCCTGTTGTCCGGTAGGCCCGATCTCACCCGGCGGTCCATCCATAGGCGGAATGTGGACGTTGATCACCGGCACCTGGGTGGTTATCTGGAGATGTGAGTTTTTGTTGAGGGTCGCATTGGTCCCTGCAGACGGACCAGCCGAGAGACCGTATAGGAAGGAAGCACTAAGTAGTTCGGGAAACCCCGGCCAGATCTCCTCGACTGAGAACCCCTTCTCTCTCTCCTCTTCCATCTCGTCGGAGAGCCCAGGCAGAGTACTTAACTGCGCGATGAGAGCCGATATCTGCGCGGTTACAGACGGTAGTGCACTTCCGAACGGCATATCACGGATAAACCCACGAACTCGTAAGGGTGTTGTCTACCGTGCCCTTCTCGTAATGCTTGGGTATCCGATTCTGCATGAACGTGAAGTTATCCATGACCGTCTTCAGGGCAGCCTTGAAGTTGTGTACCAACATCCCGTGCTGCACCTTAGTTACAGACTTACTCGCCGCTGCCAAATTCAAGGTACCCGATGCAGCGATAGCATCTTGTAACGCAAACATGTGTGCAGGCACCACTTCATAGACCGCATCCTCTGTAGTGGTATTTATATCGGTAGAGAAGGCTGCCACAGTCATCTTCGGCGGGGCTCCAGCACTCGGCTCAAGAGTAGAGTCAGTTATTACTCTTTCCTCCAGAGCTCCGGACTCCGTAAGAATTCTAACCATGCACCCGTGATAAGCACCCTCCCGTCGATCGACGCTTCCGAGAAGACCGGAGTTAAACTTCTCACCGGTCAGGGTGAAGTTGGTTCTACCCGCAGAAAGATCTCCATCCTCTGCGTAGTGAGGGGTGATGTCGTAACTCGGGATGTACCACACCTCGTACGTGGTAGTCGTCTTGGGATAGGGTCTGAACGAAAGCCTATTCCCTTGCACCGACCAGTTGGGACCTCTCCAGTGGAACTCGGTTCGAGGGATGGGCTCCTTTTCAATCCGCCCATCGTCATTAACCTCAACGATCCGGAGTATCTCCCCAACACTTGCGGGCAGTTGGTAGAACTGCTGATCCTTCACCAATGTGAAGCTGTGTGTCGCGTACACAGGATTGGACGCCGTGTTGTTGAGGCGCGACATCACCCGCCCGTACTCAGGAACAATCCCGTGACGGAAGATGTAGTCATCCGAATAGTCGAGGTCAGGAGCCACGGTCTCCAGGCTTCCCCGGATCTTCTCCAAGATCCCGTGAAGGATCGAGTGCTTAGAAGCAACGACCTTCTGGGAGTGGATACTCCTGACGTTAGAGATCGTAGCCTTCATAGCATCGTTATGGTCATTCGTGAGAACGGCCAAGTCTGCTTCCTGCAACTTACCCTTGAGAGCCGATAAGCTAAGAACAGAAGCACTCACCACTGCGCTAGACATGGTGGTCATCCAAGAGGGAACGATCTCATATTCGACCGAGGTAGCAGTAGATGCTGTGACTCTCTCGGAGAAGGTTGCCCGCTTATTGGTAGCGTCATAGTCAGTAATGACCCGCTCCTCGATAAGACCCGAGCTATTCCACACACGAGCAACCGAGCCCGTATAAGCACTGGCTCTTCGATCTACCGTACCCAACTGTCTACTGAACAAACCCCCACTCGTTAGTGTGAGAGTTGTCCCGGTGCCCCCAACCGCTCCGTCCTTGGCGTAGTGGGGTTGGACGTCACCGTTGGGTATATACCAGATGGCGTAGGTGTCCGAATAGGAACCCGTATTGAGATACGGTCTGATAGAGAGTCGTCCTGGCCCCTCCAGCTTCCACCCGTGACCGTGGGGGTCGTTGTCGGACCTGTGACGAATCTCACTCGAAACCAGACCCGCCCGGTCATCTTGTGGTGTTGCGTCTACCTCCGCAACCCGCAGGATCTTTTGGATGTTCGTGGGGATCGCGTAGTACTCAGTCCCGGACACTAGAGTGGGGGTAAACCTAACTACGATGGGGGCATCGGATCGATCGTTAACCGCACTCATGACCTCCGCGATCTTCGGGACCACAGCAGATCTCATGATGTAATCGTTAGACAGCTCCCCCTCTATGTCGGGGGGAAGTCCCCATCGGACTCGCTGCAGCATGGTGTAGAGAACTGAGTTCTCGGGGTAAACCTGCTTACCCTTAATCAGATCCCCGTACGTAGCGAGAATCGACTGGATGGCCATCCCGAATTGTTCCTTCAGGAACGCCATCTGCTTCTCAGTGATGTTTCGGGCCGTGCCCAGGTTCATGGCCGCGGCTATAGCTACAGCCTGCCAGACCTGGGGCATGTGTACGGGCACGATCTCATATTGCAACGAGGACGCGTTGGGGACATCAGAAGTGAAGACTTTTCGACCACAAGTTACGGTCGAGACGTCTGATAGGTCCGCGTCTTTAACGTCATACTCGGTGATCACCCGCTCTTCGACGATAGTTTTGCCGGCATTCCATACTCTGAGGAGCCCACCTACGTACGCATGCTCACGCATATCCAGTCCACCCAGATCTGTACCAGAAAAAGTGGAATCCAGCGTGAGCACATTGCTACTAGTGAGAGTGCCTCCACCAGCGGAGTAGTGGGGCAGGAAGTCTCCGGTGGGGATGTACCAGATTCGGTAGGCCGTATGAGCCCCGGGGCTGGGACGCACATGGAGTTCACGTCCCTCTACGGTCCAACCGGGTCCACGGGGATCGGAGGGATCTCTGGCCTCCACGTCATCTACGACGTTCGCATCAGCATCTAACTTGGCTATACGGATCACAGACCCGAAGGTGGGGGGCAACTCGAAGTAAAGATCGCCCGATGTCCCCATGGTCGACAGGTCGAATGTGATAATGATCGGCTCGTCCCGTGAGGAGTTCAGGACTCCCATCACGTTCACCATTTCGGGGTAGATAACGTGACGAATCAAGTAGTCGTTTGAATACTTGGCGTCTACTGAGGGATCATCCAGGTAGGCCCGGATCCGCTCGATCGTGGTATACAGGAGTGAGCCAGTCGAATGCATTACTTATTCTTCCACTTCTTAGCCACGGGTAATTATCTTCCCCTTCGCCATAGATTTGAGCTCTTCAGCTAGCTCACTTTCTTCGTAGTGTAACGGAGAGGAACTCAGACCGATAGCGGCATCTTCCATCCCCTTACCCCTGAGCCATTTCTCGGTGTCTTCTCTCCTCTCCAGATCGTCGTGTCTTTTTGACTCACGAGCAGATGCTTGGTCTTTCAGGGCTTTCTCCCTCTGTTCCTTCTCCATCTCAATAGGGACTAGGCGGAGTTGGACGAATCTGTCGGGGATCCATCCTCCCCTATCGGGAGGCTTATCCATGGTCTCGAGTTCCATGCAAACGGGCTTATCCCGTTCTGAGGGGGAATAGATCCACATGGCCCACACAAACATGCCTGTGCCCTTGTGGTAGTAGACAAAGAAGTTGTCTCTCCCTGTGATCCTACGGACGTGGTGGATCCAGTCGCCATCCGGGAGGACCTGGCAATCCTCATGCATCTGGAGGCCCGTCATGAGAGCCTCCCCGTAAGGTTCGTAGCCCATTTCTATGTTCATACCTGTGTCCTAAGTAACAAAAGGAAGAGGTTTATGACCAACATTGTAACCCTGAACGAATGCCTCTCTTCAGGAGGAGGCCAATTCATTGCGATCCACTTTTTCACTTACCCCTTAAGGGTATATGAGAAAGAGGCCCCCCACAAGGAGGAGCCCCTTCCAACACAGGAGGACTAGCGGTTCAGAGATTAGGCGTCACTGAACGTGTTGTCCGTAGTCACTGTGGTGAGCTTCATGCCCGCGGGCTGGTCAGGCACCAACTGCATGCGGAGCATGCCTGGCATCTGAACACCCTCGGTCACTCGCGAGATACCACCACCGCTTGCCGTATCGTAGATAGGCAGCTTGTTGGTGCCGGTACCCGTGAGTGCACCTGCAATGAAGTTGAACGGAATGAAACCGTCCAAGCGGTCGAAGCTAGTCACGCTCGCCGGTGTGGGCGGGACGTAACGCTTCCAGTTCGAGCCACCCTTCCGGATGCCGTACACCGTGCCGTCCTCGACATAATTCGAGGTGTAGCCCTTGTACGTACGTCCGTCCATGGTGAAGCTGAACCCTTCCTGAGAACCCTCGCTCATCATGCTGCTTGTGCGGCCTGTACGATCGAGAATCTCACGACCAATCTTGGTCGACTCATATGCAAGCCACGCACCCTCAGAAGCGATCAGGCAATCAATGTACTGCCCGTACTTCGTCTTGGCGGCGTGGAAACGACGCAGGTACTGCCGGAGCTTGTGCTCAGTCAGGACGCCACCGACGGCCTTCGTGAAGCTCTTGAACTCCGGATGCACAGTCAGGTCGATCTGGTTCGACGTGTCACGATCAGCACCAAGCAAGAACTTGGTGTTGTCCGCACCCGCATCACCCGACTTGATCCAACTGTTAATTCCCGCGATACCATGAGCAACTGTTGGTGTACCCCCGCCAAGATTGTGACTTTCGGCGTAGACCAGGATGTCAGTGGCGATGGTGTCATGAGCCGCAGCACCACCACCGTTAAAGGCAGTAGTATCAGACTCGAGGTAGACGTAACCCTTGAGCTCATCAACCGCAGACACGAACACCTTCAGACGCGTACTTGTCGCTCCAGACGTTTGCGAATCATCAGCAGCCGTATCGTTCTTCCTGTAGTCCAGATCGGACTTCAGGATGTCGATTCTCTGACCAACGTAGAATCGGTCAAAGGACTGTTCGGTGATTGTGCAACGAACTCGAGTTGTCGCCGCGTCGACCCCTCCGGAGATGTCGTCAGCATCAACGATGGCGCCGATGGTTCCGAGCTTGTAGGAGTCATTCTGGTTGACGTACCAGTAGTTGCAAAGGGTGTGAGCGATGTTACGTGCGAAGCCTTCCAGCTTCGGAGCGATAACCTCGCCGATGAATGCAGGTGTGGCCTCAGCCTGGAGCTCACCAAGAGTGAACATCAGGTTAGACATCATTGAACGCATGCCGACACCCAAACGGTACGGTGCCGCGTTCGGACCTTCCGTGGGATCAGGCCAGACCTGGTTAAGGTTTTGGAGATACATCTTAGCCCCAACGGTGTCGGTATCGTCACCGTAGAGAGCTACGTCATTGCGGATATGCCCTTGCTCCAAGACACCAGCCATCGAGCCCATGTAGACCTTAAGGATCTTCATGTCTCGACCGATAGCATCAGCAGGACCTACACCCTGGCTAGTCACGACAGTGTCGCGCCAGACAGGATCCAGACCGGGCAGGATCACATCAATGTTCTTGTTGATGACCTCCTCAATCCTCTTCTCATGAAGATTGAATAGAGAGCCAGCGAAAGCAGCCATTGTTTAGTTCCTCGCCTTGTTAGGCTTTAGATTCTCCCCCAGCCTCAGCTTCCGCAGCGCCTCGCATCAGGTGATCAATGGTGTACTCGTGGATCTTGTCCTTGATCGTACCCATATCATCACCCTTCTCGAACTTTGGAGCTTCGACAGGGGCTTTTCTGATTAGTTCGTCCGATTCAGCTGCTGTTTCCGGTGCTCTCTGGATTTTGTCCGGATCACCGATTACCGAGCGAAACTTATCGTATACAGATTGAGCGGCGCGTCCAGACTCTTCTGAGAACCAGCGCTTATCAAAATGTTCTCCGGATGACCGACGTCTCCGAAGATTGCTCATAACTTCGTTTTCTACCTCCGAGCGTAGGATTTCGGCCCGCTTGCTGGGGTCCTCACCGAACTCACTATTTAGCAACTTTTGGAGATGCTCGCTGGTTGCCATAGTCCGTTCGATCGCAGTCTCCAGTTCCTTGCGCATCATCTCTGCGCCCAACCGCTGCTGCCGATCTTCAATGTCGCCCATCCGTTGTCGTTCTTGTTCAGCCATTTGAGTCTCTGCCTGTTGTTGTTGCCAACTTTTCTCCGGATCAAGCTCCGGCGTGGGTTTGGGGGTAGTCGGAGTATCCTCGTTATCAACGCTCCGCGTCCACTCCACGTATGAATCGATTTCTGAGGGGGGATACCCCTCCTGGGTCATCAGGTAGCGGATCGCTTGTTCCCGCTCTGTATCCGAAGCGGCCCCCGGATTCACCAGAACCCGAGCATTAGCCGCATACTCCTTGAGACCCGCTGCCTCTTCGCGTGCAGCTACTAGATCTCGAATAGGTATCTCCTGACCGTCTATCTTTACGGTAGCGTCGAGATCCAGAGCGGGTTGTGGGGTAGCCTGTTCCTGGGGAGAAGTTGAAGCTTCTTCCTGTGCAACTGACTCCTGTGTCGTATCAACTTGTTCCTCAGCCATTTAAGCTACTCCTTGTTGGGGAAACGGAAGGGCGGGACCGCCTTCGGGTCCCATTTCCTGTTGCTGCATCATAGCTGCTTCCATCGGGCTTGGAACGCCTTCCGGCATTACTTGGCCCATTGATTCCATTAGGAACTGCCGCAGCTTAATGAACTCGTTCTGTACCTCGGTGCTGGATACCGCCATGATCGGACTCGACATAAATGCTACCAACACTCGAAGTTGGAAGTCAGGGCGGGACGTATGGGGAGTCATGACTACCTGCCCAGGATCCTGACCATTGCCGTAGAGAATCAGACAATTACGCACGATCGTATCGTAGGCCGCCTTCTCCTCTTCCATCCAAAGAGCGAAGTCTAGGCCCTCCTTCAAGATCAAAAGCTTAAAGGCGTCCGGATCCGAAATCCCCGACTTCATTAGTTCGAAGGCTTCGGTCTTCCTAGCCACCATCGATCGGGGGCTAGTCTCCTTAATGGTCAGCGCTAGGTTCTTAACCGAGGGAAGAGGGTTCTCTCCTTGGAACTGAACCATACTCTTCTCCGGATCGATGACCGCTCCCGCTAGGTCCAGCGTGAGGGTATTCACCTGGATTGGAATAGGATTGTCCATCAGACTACGTAAGGCCCCGGTTAGGACAGATCGGTAACAAGATCCGAACGCTTGCTCGACTCCTCGACTCGGGTTGGTCATAGCCCGATTAATCTGCTCATCGAGGAAGCTAAGCCCCACCGCAGAATCCACACGCCCCTTCTCCCGAATCAGATCCTGAACCGGATTCATCTGGTCTAGCATCTGCTTCGCGAAAGCTGCAGTCTTACCCGGAATGTCCCCAAGGTTATGGGGCTGGATACTGAATGGTCTGAACGTATCGACGACTGGATCCGGCTCGAACGGAAGAACCCGTAGTCCCTTCCCGACATCCCGCAGTAGTGCCCGCTCGTTGTATTGTCCCTGCGGCATGACGAGGACGCCGTATCTATCGGTATCCCGGATGTTGTTGAAGAGGGACTTCATGAGCCGCTCGAGCTCACGACTAATCCCAAACAAGAGATCGAACAGCCCAGCTCCGTGCCAGGTCCCGTTCTCGATGAACCGGGCTACGCCGATGGGGCAGTAGACCTCCAACTCCTCGAACGACTGGTCGTATATGACATAGTCGCCCGAAGTTACCACGTACCGATCAACGGTACCCCCCACTCCGTATGTCCACAACTCGCGGATCTTGACGAGGCTGGTTTCCTCGTCCCGCTCGTTGTCTCCCTTTTTGTGTTCGTCATCCCAGACGTTCATATCGAGACCATGCTCGAGCATCGAATCGTTGTCGGTAATGGCGGATCCGGTTTGCGTGGTCCACCACTCCATCTCCTTGAGGTTCCGCTTGATCTTGCGACCGAACCGCTCCTCCAGGAATGACATGGGAACTGTCCTCTGGCGCATCAGTCCTCGTGCCTTCGTGTAGTCGTAGCCTACTGAGGGGAACGGGAAAAGCTCACGAGGATGGATCACCTCTAGATCAGAGGTAAGCCCAACTGTCTTGGAATTAACTACGTGTCCCGCGATTCCACAGCAGCCTAGAGCCGTGAAGATGTGCGCGAATTGCGTCTTCACAATGTCGAGCTGGTCAGATGAAACAACATGATCAAGAATGATCTGGCCCACGGACCGTTCACGGACGCTATCCAGGGATAAACCATGTCGCACGACCTTGGGTCGCAAGTCCAGGGAAGCTAGTCGCGCCGACACTCTGTCGATCGCGGAGAGCATCTCCTGCGACTGGAACTCCATGTTCCCATCCTCATCTAGGTAGTGGGGGGATAATACGCCCTGCTGAGGATCGAAGATGTCGAAGCGCCGAGCACCACTCAGGTAGTGCCAGGAGAGGAGCCACATAGTGCGACGGTATGCCAAGCGCCCTTCCTCACGCTCAGCATGCTGATCAATTATCTTCGCTAGGGCTTTCTTGTTCTTCGGGAGCTTGATCGTGTCTAGTGCCACTTTGCTTCGCCTTACTCTTCCTCAGGGCTGCTCCTCGAGGCGTATAGCCTGGGGGTGCAGAAGTATCGATGTAGGCCTCTTTCAGATGGGTGATGTCCGGTATAACCTCAACTGCGGGGCTTTCCGGAGCTAACCTATGAACAGGGTCCCCATCTCTAGGACCGGTTCCGTAGTAACACCTTAGTAGTTTATCGAAGAAGGCCATCGGAACAACTACGCAGTTGTTTCCATCAAACTCTGGTTGGGAACTCGGGATCATCTGAATGCATCCTTTGGGTTAGAATGTCCATCACATCGTCAATGGGAACCTTGCTCCAGTCCACTCCGTGAGCGATTCTGTTTCCATCATCGTCAAGGATTTGACCCTTTTTGAGTTTTTCCACGGGGGTAAGGTTGGGGTCATCGACACCTCCAACTCGAGATAGTCGGCCCCGAATGATGAATTGGGACATAGATAAACAGTCCAGTTCATCGTCATGCTGGAGTCCACCGTCTCGAGCATCGGGGTTGAATTGTTCGATTTGATCGAAGAGACGACGGAATGGAGCACTCCTCTTCCAGAGGGGCATCTTTACCTTTCCGTGCTCGAATCTGAGGGAGAGGGACGCAATCTTGGTGGTCTTCTCGATCATACCCGGGTTCAGCTTCTTGATGCCCGGGAGATGTGCAACCCCGACCATGTCTCGGGCTCTGGTCTTCACGATAGACTCGAGCGTGTTGAAGAGGCCCAGCCCCTGCTTGATGGCCTCGGGGTGGATAGTGGGAACCTTCCAGTGGTCGGCCATTTTCATGACCTGCTGTACCAGAGTGTCTTCTCGGCACTGCGCGGACCATACGTCCATTACGAACAGTTCGTTCTCACTGTTAATGCCCATGACAACTGCGCACTTGTAATCCGAGTCAGCAGTAGCCGTGTACGAAGTGTCGACCGCCATGAAGAAACGGGTAAGGCGTATGAACTCGCTCATCCTTTTGCTGACTAGACCACTGTCCGAGTGCCAGCAGATGAGTGCGTTACTGGAGTAGGGATCCGTTTCGAGGTTGGGATCCACCTTCTCATACCACCATCCGTGCTTCTCCTTGGAAAGAGACGGGAAGAAGGATCCTTCTCCCTCACCCGGACGGGCCATGTACTCGGCCAGGAAGTTTGGGGTACCGATGATTTCTCGGATCTCTTCCAGAGAGACACGGTCCTTAAGGTTTTTCTTCTTCTTCTCTTCTCGGGGAGCGGGCCACATGTCGGGCGAGCAGGAAATAACACCCCCACTCTCATCTTCATACGCGGCTCGTACGATCATGCGTGACCAAAGGTTGAAACGCGGATCGGTAGCCACTTCCAGGTTCTCTTCGTTCTTCTCGGTCTGAAGTGCATGCCACGCATAGTGCCGACGGGAAACGAAGGTGGCTAACCAGTCAACACCGCAGCCTGCTCGCATGACCATGGGGAGTACGATCTTGAAGAGAAGGTCATCCATGTACTGACGGATGAGCGCCATGGAGGTGGATGCCTTCGGGTCATACTCGGGATCGTCGAGTACGTAGCGACGGGGACGACCACCACGCTGCCGGCTTTCGGCGCTGATGGCTCGTAGCCAGGAACCGTTTCGGAGCTGCATGAGCTCAGTACCGAAGGGGGCTTCCCCTCTACGGGGAACGATTCGGTTGTCCGAGAACTCAGGGTTCCAGTCGTTCTGGATTCTCTCGTTGTGCTGGAACTGATCCTTCATCGCCTGCCCCGTACCCTTCGCGTTATCGTTGGTCGAAGTGGCATAGAGGATCGTGTACATGGGACGAGAGATCATCCGAAGAAGGCAAGCCTTTCGGACCAGGTAAGACTTCGCGGAGCCGCGGGGAGCGATGCATATATTGCGGGGAGTTGAAGCCCAGAGCTTCAGGATGTCGTAGTGGAAGGTGGGAGTTGCTAGAGGGGTGTCGTCGTAGAAGAGAGGATCGAAGTCCGAATCATGATCCGGGTGTAGATACCACAGATCAAAGAATCGGAGAGACGTTGCGAACGCCTGCGCGAGCTCCGACTGCGTCCTGTTAGGAGCGAGCCACAGCCTGCACGCATTAACCCTTGCTAACCTTTGTCCCTCATCGGTTAGTTCTTCGTAGTCTGAGGGGAGAGGGTAGAGGGGGTTATTGTCAGGATCGATCCAAGCTACGGGCATTAAGAGTGGCGATCCATGGCCAGGTTAACGAACACGGATACACCTATGATCTTGGCGAACGCAAAGGTCAGTGTCTGTGCATCTCCAGCACATGAGCTGGAATCCTCAAGTTCACGCAGAATGGGATGGAGGTGATCGTGCAGCTCGCCCTTCTCGTTCCAGATGGCTTCGAAGGTTTCGGTAAAGAGGTTTCCGAACCCGCCTCCCCAGGTTTCCAGGTCAAGTACCCCCAGATCCTGAACCGATGGAAGAGCCGCGTGCAGAAGAGTCATCTGGTCCATCTCCTTCAGGAGGCTCAGAACCTGAAGACCCTTCATGGTTAGGACCGGCGGGCTCTTCGGTACTGCCGTCTTGGGGGAGGATGACTCTGTGCGGCCTTTCTTCTTGGCCTTCGTCTTTTTCTTGGTCTTGGACATTGTGGCTCCTGAGGTTAGAGAGAAGAGCTGAGGTAGACATCGTTCGTCTTACTGTTCCCTCAGCATCTTGGGACATTTGGGTTTGGTGAACTTGCCCGATCATACCGTTAGCTGTAGCGATCTCCTTGAGGAGAGCTCTAAAGTGACGAAGAGCGGGAAGACTTACTTTGGGATCGGGATCTCGAACATGCTGGATCAGTGTTTGGACTTCTTCCATTAGATCGAAGTCCGAAGCCCGTAAGGCTGTGCCTATGGGATCCAGTCCGTAGAAGGAGGCGATTAGGTCTTCAGCCTCTATCTTCTTAATCTCACCCTGCGTTTGGTTCTTCTGGATTGGGTTCTTCATCAGAGAAGGGTTCGTGTGCTCGGCCTACCGACGACCCGAAGATACGGATCGCCTTCTTAGTGTACTTGGCCTGCGCCTGTTCTGAAAGCTCAGACACCCCCGCCCTCGCCATTCTATCGGCTGCAGAACGGGCTGCTGATTTAGTCTCTGAGGTTAGAGATTTACCACCCAGGGTTCGGGAAGCCAGTAACTCACAAAGGATTGGCTCCAGATTATCCGCAACATATTTTGGATCCAACTTGGAAGCCTTAGCCTTTCCTCGGGCTATAGACTTCGACCCGGAAACGTAGAAGTCGGGTTGCCCGACTCGCGTGATGGCCTTAAGTGCCAACTGAAAAGAGTTCATCTCTACGAAGGTACTCTTACCTATTTCGATCAGGGGAACCCCCAGGGCTCGGCAGAAAGAACGGAAGGATCTCTTGGTGATTTCGGGACCCATCTCCTTGATATACCACTCCTCGGAGAGGAGCTTAAGGCCGGAGCCGAACCCAATATAGAAAGGACGATCATCCACTCAGTCGTCCCTTATGAAACCACCTTTTTGCGCTCGAGTGTCTGGGCTTAAACCCCCTCCACCGGTCTTCGATCAACCAGTCGGGCATTTCCGCTTCGAGTCCACGGCCTTGGGCGTGCTCGTAAAGTCCACGCAGTTGCTGTTCCGCGTTGTACTGACCGGCACCCCCATGCGTCCTTCCACCACTCCGAGAACTGTAACCCATCCTCGTGCCCGAAAGCCAATCACCCTGCGCTTGAGTGTTCTCAGATAGTTCACCAAGAAGGGTCATGAGCTGGTCGTCCTCCATGGTCCTGTATTTATGGTATTCCCCGCCGCCTCCACCATACAGCTGATCCGAGATACCCCTTCGTTGATCCCGTAGTTCGAGCTGCCGCTGTCTCTCAGGGTCTGACCAGCGTCTGGCCTCTGCGGGCCCTCCTCCTCCAGGCTCCGATGCACTCCTTGTTTGCGCCGGATCGCCTACAGAGGGTTCCTCTCTAGAAGGGTTATACGCCACCCGGGGCCGACGACCATAAGCTAGCCTTTGCCCGAAGCCCTGAGATGGTATAGATCTAAAAGCCATTAGGGCCTAACTCCCGCGTACGGATTCGGCATCCTTCGTTCTGGTGCCCAGAACTCCTCTTCTTGACGTCGGTACATGTCGTCTATCTTGTCTTCTCTATTGCCCCCCCAAGGAGTGTATACCGTCCGCTCCTCGGGCGTAGGACCTTCCATACCTTCAAGCCCGGGGATCCCTCTTAACCAATCGGCCTGCTTGGTCCACAGGTGGTGCTTCAGGAATCCTCCGAGAGAGCGATCAGGGACCCTATCATGGAGTTCTTGTGATCGAGACCGCACCTCTGCCTCTCTCTGCTCAGAGAGTGTGAATCCCCGCCGGAAACCGCCCTCTTCTCGTGCGTCATCCCACCTGCGTAATAGCTCTTGCGTTCTAGGATCTTCGTAGAAGTCCCTCTCTGTAACCTTAACCCACGAGGGGATAGGTCGTCGTACCTGACCATCGGGCCGCGGGGCTACGTACTCCTCCGCACCTGCGGTTGGGTAGATTGACTCCTTGAGCTTATCCATCGCCTCGATGAAGGGCCGATCGATCTCCATCATCTTGGCAACCTGAATGCTGTTTGCCTGCCCTTCGTAGTCTCGGGTCGCCTCCCAAGGCTCCAGGTACTTTGCGTCCTCTCCCCAAGTATCCTTCAACCAGCGCGTGTGCCTCTCGTCCTCGGTCTCGTCGGGATCTATACCCGCCTTCTCGTACCGTCCAAGACGTTCCCGCTCGTGTCGCTCCTCCATCTCTTCAAACTTTTGTCGCTGTCGTTCGGGTCCTATATTCCGAATATCCTCAGCCCGGCGTAGTTCCTCAGGAGTCATTGCTCGGTCGCGTCGACGATTTCGTTCGTAAGCCGGATCGCGAGGACCCCCCAAATCCGCTATCTCTTCAGGGGTCAGGCGGGGACGCTTGATTGTTTCGGAGATACCTTCGAGGATCTTATCTGCTTCCTCTTGAGCTTCGCCGGGGGTCAGGGGTTCATAAGTACGGGGTACCCCCAAGTCGTCCAGGATCTCGTCCGATTTTCTCCGGCTCTTCCGTACACTCTCCTCTTGCTCTTCCCGCTCTCGTGCTCTTTCCTTGATCGCATCGCGGCCAGCTTGCTCTTCCGCTCGACGAGCCGCCACCTCCTCCTTGATCTTCTGTCGGTGCTTGTATTCCGGGCTCTCCTTCTCGCGCTGTTCTCGAGCGTCCCAGTATTCCTTCTCCCGACGAGCCCTATCTTCTAGCTCTCTCTTGTACGCCCCCTCGTCTACACCCGCTCTCTTTCGGCCACGACGTCGGCGCTCCTGGTCCCGAAGAGTGGGACCCAGGATATCTTCCAGAAGGTTCCCGGCCATACCGATACGTGCCTTCTCGTTTCTTCGGGATTCCAAAGCTGCCTCTGTAGCCTTCCGTACCTCCCTACGGTCCAGATGTTCTCGTCCTCCTAGATCTAACGGAGCGGTCTCGGGATACAGAGGGATCGGTAGGTCAGAAGGAGCGGTCCCCATGATCATCGCGGGATCCCGGACCTGGTCCCATCCTCCTCTTGGGGTGTAGTGGGGGATCGGACGTCTCGGTATGCTCGAAGGGGGATCGTACGCCCATTTGTCCACGGGCAGAGTTGGTGTTCCTTGATCAACCGGGCGAACGCCTAGTGGTTTAGGATCGAGAGGATTTGTGGTATGCTGGCCACCGATACGACCGGGAGTCGGAAACGAAGATCTAGCAGCACCTGTCCTCGCTACTCCACCATCGGCACCCGAAGACGCCTCCTCTGGAAACGCGTACTTTTCAATATTTGAAGCAGCCCCCTGTGGAAGACCCGGTAATCGTCCCCACATCCTCTCGACGTCAGCCCACGTCAAATCAGGATTCATGGACCCCGGGCCGTAGGGCGTATTTAATATGGCCATGACGAAAGGATACTCCAATGCCAATTGGAACACAAGGTGCCCCGATGACATCTGCAGAACCCATGAAGGTCGCGGATGCGTTACTTAGGGGCGTGTTTTCTACTCCTGCGGGACGTAGAGGATTATGGTTATTCCGGGGGGATCTGTACCAGTGGTACGGGGAGAGATGGGAACGTAGAGACGAGGAGTGGTTAGAGGATTTGTGCTGGAAAGAATTGGAGGATTCGTACTACCAGGAGATAGGAGCAGACGGGATCCCGAGAGTCCGGAGGTTCGGACCCAACAAGCAGAAGATTGATAACGTCGTACGAGGACTGACAGCGAAGGTTCGGGTCCCCCACTCCAAGGTACCCTTCTGGATCGGAGGAGGGGAGAGACCGAATCCGGGGAGTGTGATCTCGTTCGAAGATAAGCTGGTGGATGCGAAGTCGGGTGAGATATTTGATCGGACGGAGGAGTGGTTCGACCCGGTAACGCTTCCCGTGAACTATGAGGAGGATGCGGAGTGCCCCCGTTGGATGGAATGCTTGGACGAATGGGGGAACGGGGACGCCCAGTGGGGACACCTTTTGCAGAGGTGGATGGGCTATTGCCTCATAAGTCACCGACGTCACGCCAAGTGGTTGTTGATGTACGGGAAAGTTCGTGCCGGTAAGGGCACCATCTGCAAGATCTTGGAGGAGATGGTGGGGGGCTCCTCCTACATGAACTCGAGTCTCGATGATCTCGCGGGCGACTTTGGTCTGGACGGTATGGAAACCAGCAAGGTTCTGTGCATTAGCGAGGTGAGTGACTTGGATACCCGGGAGGGGGAGAGAGCAACCCGGGTTCTGAAGAACATCGTGGGACAGGACCCAATCACAGTAAACGTGAAGTACAAGCGACAGATGCGGAACATCATTGTGAATGCGGCTCCGATAGTGCAGTCGAATGAGATCCCGAGGCTCCCGAATAAGGGGAGGGGATTGTCCAGCAAGATGCTGGTATTGCCCTTCGATGTGAGCTTTGAGGGTAGGGAGGATGTTTACCTGATCGACAAGCTGCGTAAAGAACTAGCTGGCATCGCTGCGTGGGCCGTTCGGGGTGCAATGGAGCTGGAGAACGAGAAGGATGTGACCAAGAGATTCCCGGTTCCCGAGAGAGCAGCCGATGCGGTGCAGATGTACCACTTGCAGAACAACCCGTTTGACCACTTCCTGGCAGAACGATTTGTGCAGAACAAGAAGGGATTCGTAGCGACCGAGCTCCTGTGGGAACACTGGAGAAGTTGGGTGAAGTCGAACGAGGTCAGGAATGTTCACGTTCCCAGAAACCAGTTGTCGATCAGAATCGAAACACAGAGCAGTTGGCCGGTGTACAGATACCGGCCTCACGGGGGTAAGCGGGGCCTACGTGGGCTTTCGCTTCGTAGAAACTTCGAAGACCTTTCATAGAAAGGGATTGGTGTACATAATGGGAATGTTATGTGAGTTCGAGCGGGGAATGCTTACCCGTATATGGGTTGATCATCTCATGATTGAAGGCGAGAAAGATCCTAGGAAGGTAGATCCCAACAAGCTTTGGGCGCTCTTTCGTACTCAGTACCGGGATGGAGACGAGGTAGTCGACGGTAATGGGGAAATCTGGGACCTTTGGCGCAAAGCAAAGGGCGGATATGCCCTATTCAACGTGGAGACCAAGGAGATCATCGATGTGCCTAAGCCTGAGGAATTCAATTGAACCAGGCGATCCGGGTGTTCCGGGTCTGGCCAACCTTTCTTTATAGGGAACCCTCTACGCATTAGTTGGAATAGACCCGGTACATGCGGTACAGACGGTACAAACCCCCCTGGTGACAGCGCGAGTGGGGGTTTTTACATGGGACCATGCGGTACACACCCGGATCAGCATGCGGTACGGACAGCGCGTGGAGCTAACGGGGTTCAATCTGCAATTTTGAGCGTTCAAATTCCTAGAGAGGATCAACCTTTCTTCCTATTAACGGAAATCCTCGCGGGGGCCGAAGGGGGTGCGCCTAAGTACCAAAGAACCATTCGGACCGTTCTGTTTGTTTGCGTTACTTATTGCACAGGGACCTCTTGGTATTTCCTACCCCTACGGCCCACTGCCTCGCTGCTGCGGGAGGCAGCGTGCCTTCCCATGTCTCTTTCCCGAACCCAGGAGAACAACAGTTATGTGCATTCCCAACGACCATCTTGATATCGACGCCGTACAGGACCGCTTGATCGATGCCCACCT
>Ga0114908_1000659_pt1 | contig 18807 bp, 15 predicted proteins | sample MalvireepMed_s17_FD_87292 | JGI IMG/M metagenome (GOLD analysis project Ga0114908, IMG submission 87292) | Marine viral communities from the Global Malaspina Expedition - Malaspina viral metaG DeepMed_s17 | ecosystem: Environmental > Aquatic > Marine > Oceanic | place: Mediterranean Sea... | reverse complement strand
TATTGTTTTTCATGAGTACTTGCGCGCATTAAAGAATACACAAAGGATGTAAGTAATCCCCATAAAAAGCACCAAAAAGCTTATTTCGGCATCCTGTTTTATCAGGTTTGTAGTGTCTAACTGTGAGTATGCAATACCACCTACCACTGCAAGCCCCAACGTCAATGCCATAGATTCTAACTGTATTTTGCGTTGCAACTCATCGCCGTCATTCACAAATTTACGATTGGCCATCACCATCCCCACGCCTACCGCAAGACTTAGAATTATCGCTAAGCCTGTAATAATTTGAGATTCCCATAAAAATTGTGAACCAAAAGTGACTAAGGCAGTTGTAGTGACCCAGGCCATAGACCATTTTGCCAACCGGTTTCTTGATGTGATTAATTTTGAATTCATACTATTTGATTTTTGATTAATGTAAAGTTTACTTGACAAAGATAAGTAATATTTCAAATGTAAAGCAAACTTTACATTTATTTTTATTTCGGTAAACTACCTTGAGCCAAATATCTGGGTATTATACGCTTTGGCGGTGCCAGCAAACTACTTCAGGACAAGCACACGTGGCATTGATTGAAAACAAATTTTCAATTTCGAGGCAAGCTTCGGAGAATTAAACCCTTTGGAGGTGCCAATAAAAACGCTAAATTTCTACAACTAACCCTATCGCCTTGTCATGCCTAGAATTCTTATTGCTCCAGATTCTTTTAAAGAAAGTCTTACCGCAACGCAAGTTTGCAAGGCTATTGCCGAAGGACTCCAAGCGATAAATCACAAACTGCAAATAGACCAGTTGCCTTTTTCTGACGGCGGCGAAGGTGCTTTTGAACTTTTTGAAGCGTTAAATCTGGGAAGCACGATCGCTTGTGATGCTCAGGATCCTCTGGGGCGCTCTATAAGCGCATCTTATTACGGTTTTGAGGATGGAAAAACCGCCTGGATCGAATTGTCTCAAGCATCAGGAATCGCGCTTTTAAAAGATGCAGAAAAGAACCCAATGCTCACATCAACATTCGGCACCGGATTACAGCTGAAGCATGCCTTAGAAAATGGGTTTAAAAATATCCTATTGGGCATTGGCGGAAGCGCAACCAATGATGTCGCAACAGGCATTTTCACCGCTTTAGGCGGAAAACTTTTAGACCGCACAGGCAAATCGATTCAGGCCCGCGGGGAGCATTTGGGGGCTATAGCCGATTTAGATTTTGCTCACCTCATACCCGAGCTTAAATCGGCGCAGCTTACCGTTGCCTGCGATGTTTCTAACCTACTTCTTGGAGCAACAGGAGCAGCTACTGTTTATGCACCGCAAAAAGGTGCTACTCCCGAGCAGGTCATAGCCTTAGAAAAAGGCGCCGAACATCTAGCGCAAATCATTCAGCAAAAAACAGGAAGAACGATCACGAGCATTCCTGGTGGCGGCGCAGCAGGCGGAACCGCTGCCGGAATGTACGGCTTCTTCAACAGTAAGCTTGAACCCGGCTTTGAATTACTCAGCAAATTGGCAAACTTAGAAGAACGCGTAAAACAAGCCGATTTGATTATCACAGGAGAAGGAAAAACCGATAACCAAAGTCAGTACGGTAAAGTGCCCTTCAAACTCGCAGAGTTGGCACGTAAGCACAACAAACCGCTTTACCTCTTTGCCGGAAGCGTTCAGGCAGATCAAGATGTTTTAACTGCCGCCGGAATCACCAAAGCCATTGCCATTAAAACAGAAACAATGGCTTTGGAATACGCAAAGACCAATGCTTTTGAGTTGCTTAAAAATGCGGTGATACAACAATTTAAGACACGACTATAACTATGGGCCTCGATCTACTCTATATTTTACTTGTTGTTATTTGGATCATTGTGGGCACAAGTTACCTGCGCTGGCATCCCTTTTTCGTATTGCTTATTAGCGCCTTAGGTCTGGCCTTTCTGCTTCAGATCCCATTAGAAGAAATCCCGGAAACGATAAGCACGGGTTTTGGCGCGATGTTTAAAAATATCGGTCTGCTGATTCTTTTTGGTGCGTGGATTGGCGTAGCGCTAGAAACTACCAATGCCACAACTGCAATTGCTAAAGGCATTATTAAAAAACTCACCATACTACCCTTACCTTTTGTCATAAGTGCTTTGGGCTATCTCGTTTCGATCCCGGTTTTTTGTGATGCCGCTTTTGTTATTTTAGCTCCGTTAACCAAAAAACTAGCACTCAACAATACTGCAAGACGCAATGCCTTAACGGTTGCGCTTTCCACCGGATTGTTTTCGGCTCATGTATTGGTATCACCAACTCCGGGACCTTTGGCAGCTGCGGGCAATCTTAAGCTTGAAAATTTATATCTGTTGCTTTTAGCAGGCGGAATTTTTGGTCTTGTACTGATGCTTATCGGTGCCTTTTTCTCGTATTATTTCTTCAGAAAAAGCAATCAGCACGATGCATTTGATCGTAACAATTTGGAAACCTATTTTGACCAAAACACCGATCTCCCTTCGTTTTCAGAAGCCATTTGGCCTTTGGCGCTTCCTATTGTATTAATGGCAGCAGCTTCAATCATCCCGATATTTTTTGAAGGTTCCAATCTATTCATCGATATACTTCTATTTCTGGGAGATCCTGCGATTGCCCTTCTAGCCGGTGTACTAGTTGCCTTCAGCATCTGTAAAAAACAACAACGAGATATTTCTGAAATCATTAAAAAAGGAATGGCGCAAGCTGCTCCTATTCTCTTGATTACTGCAATGGGTGGCGCTTTGGGAACCGTTATTCAAACCGCAAATCTTACCGAAGGGATCAATTTGGAATCTTTCAGTAATGGATTGGGCTTGGCGATTCCTTTTATATTGGCCGCTTTACTCAAATCGGCTCAAGGTTCTTCTACCGTCGCGATCATCACCATAAGCTCTATAATGCTGCCGTTGCTCGCCGCATTAGGTTTTGATTCTGAACTGGGCAAAGTATGGGTAATTCTAGCCATCGGAGCAGGTTCTCTCACCGTATCGCACGCTAATGATTCGTATTTCTGGATCGTAAGTCAACTGGGAGAAATGCCGGTAAAAGAAGCCTACCGCAAACACACCTTAGGAACCTTGCTTCAAGGAGTCGTGGGGTTTGTTCTTCTGTTTTGTACGTATAGTGTGTATTCGGCCTTTTGATGGATAAGACTGTGGTACTAAATCAAGTGTATAAAAACAAAAAAGCCTCAACTACAAGTAGTTAAGGCTTAATTTTGCTCCCCCTCTTGGGCTCGAACCAAGGACCCTTTGATTAAGCCAGCCCCTATAAATAATGAGTTTATTCTGGTGTGCATTTTTACTAACATAATAGTATAACCTAATTGTATGCCTTATGGTTAATATTTATTAAACAGGATGTGTTGATATTACCTGTTTATTTGATTTGATTTTATTCGTGGTAAGCTCGGGTTTTTGGATATTTTCAAGAAAAAGTGATTGTCATCTTGTTGAATTAATCCAATTGCAATTCCTTCAAAAAAGCTTTCTAGAGCAAACCTTTCATTATTTAAATCTCTCACAAGTTGCTTATGCTCCGGTAAATCACCATTAATTGAATCCCTAAAAAGATCAAAATGGTCTTTATGCAACTTATAGAAAATTGTATTCAGACATCCTTTCCAGAAATGAAGATAACAAACTACTTGAAAAGCTCTACCAAATAAATACAATTCAGAATGTCTATAACTCGTATAGTATCTTGATTCAGAATTGAACTCTTTCAACAGCTCTAAGCCATCTTTACATTCTTGAAACCTTGATTCCAATTCATAAGGTATGTTTTTTAAAAATTTCAATTTAAGCACGAGATTTTAAGAACTTACGTGCTACTAGGAAAACAAGAACTAATACTACTGCACATAGCAAAATGTACTTAATCAATTGTTTTCTTTCATAGGCTTCTAGTCTTTCATCTTTATCTGTTGGAATACTCCATTTACTCCAATTCTCAGCTTTAGCAACTTTACTATATTTTCCATCTGCATAAGAATCATAATTAGTCCCATAAGAGCCATAGGTAGTTGATTTAGTTCCAAAAATTGAAGGCTTTAATTTTTTGCTATTTGTCTTCTCTTTTGCTTTTCTCATTAATTCCTCCTCTTGCTTCATATGTTCCTCTAGTGCTGAGTTTGTTGATTTTGAAGAAGCTTCACTAACCCTCTTCAATGGAACAAAAAAGGATATAATGCTAGATTGATCATTAAGCCCAATCCTCATTTCCTGTGACTCATAATAATTAGCATTTTTAAAAGAGTAGGAATACTCATAATCTGAAGTAACAAATATCTCTTTATAAGTATTATAGACATCATTGTTACTTGGCTTATATACTAGCATATACAATTCTAAATTTTTTCCTAATTCCAAATGCTCTAGTTCAGCATCCTTACTTTTTAGAAAAGATGTAACAACACTTCCATTTTCTGATTCACTAGACATCTTTTTAAATCCCAAAGACTTAAGCATATCTATGGTCTTTGGATCATTCTGATCCTTAAGAATAGAAATTATTTGTGATGCACTTATTGATTGAGCATAAGTTGGAAGACTTAAAAAAGTTAGACTTATGATGATTAATACGCTGTATTTTAATTGTCTTGAATATTTCATTTGTACAAGATTTGTCTTATTGCCATATATGGCAATATTGTTCTACAATATAATCAGTTGCTTTGACTTGTCAAATATGACAAGTGTGAAAGAGTCTGATTTAGATAACATAAGAGCTGAACTTCTCAAAAATGTTGGAAAAAATATCCAGCATATTAGAGAGCAGAAAGGCTTGTCTCAATTTGACTTAATTACTAGAATGCTAGGTGAATTTGATGTAACCAATGTATCTAGAATTGAATCTGGTAGAAATAATCCTACTCTTTTTACTTTATACAGGATAGCTAAGGCATTAGATGTTAGCCTACCTGTATTAATTGACTTCCCTAAAGATAAATAGTTTTGGCTATTAGATAGTTACACCAAAAAAACTACCCCATTCCCCTATACTAAAAAGATTAATGTAAGATTTGTTCCAAAAGCAATAATAACTAGGAATACAACAACAAGTTTCCGCTATATTATTATATCTGCTTTTTAAAGGATTCTTTTAAAAATTGAAGTTTAGGCACTTTATGGCTTCATCCACACGCATATTTTACAAGAGACCTTCATCACTAAAGCTTGTGTAAGACTCTTTAGAGATAATTAAGTGATCTAGGAGGTCTAGATCAACCATTTTACAAGCCTCTTTCAGCTTATGAGTTAAACTCTTATCAGTTTGGCTTGGATTTAATTGTCCTGTGGGATGGTTATGAACCAATATAATTGAACTTGCGTGGGCTTTAATTGCTACATTAAGAATAATCTTAATATCTACTACACAGGAAGTACTACCCCCTTTAGCTAATTCATACACCCCAAGCACAATGTTTGCCCTGTTGAGTAAAATTACCTTCACTTCTTCCATAAAATCAATAATATTCAAATCCCAATGGTTCAGTATTAACCCATAAGCAGAACTACTACCTGATATTTTTATTTCTTGTTCATTCTTATTGATATAAGACACTTTAATTTCTGCAGCTTTCATAATTGAAAAATAAAATCCTTCCATTTCTGTGTAGCACCTATAATAGATGTAAAACAAATCTGGAAGGATTGGTTAATACTTAAATAGCTTGTTGTGCTGAAGCTGAAATACCATTCTGTGAGAAGATAGAATGCTCTTCTAATAATTGATCTGACATCTCTTCTTTAGTAGGTGAATTTTCAGATTCTGGCACAAATACCCATCTGTGATGTAGTATCAATTCTTCACCAGTTTCCTGTACAACATAAGTGTAAGGTTCTACTTCTTTCTTTTGAATAGCTCCTGGCATTTCAGAACCTACTAGAGCTTTACAAGTTTGCTCATTAAATGTGCTTGTCACATAAGCTTTCTTGGCTGTAGCATAAAACAGTCCTGTTTCTTTACTAAGGGTCATTTCAATGCCTCCCTGTAATTCTAAAATAAAGAATGGTGTACCATCCTCTTTTTCTCTTTGTTTAAATCCAACAATTCTAACCATTGTTTAAAATATTTGAGTTGATAAAAACCTGATCAATACAACTATAGCTTAAGACTAGTAAAAAAGCTAGCCTTAAAAAGACTATAAATTGAATTAATTAATATTCAGGTACAGAAAAGTTTATCCCTGCACTAATGGGTGGGGGTAGTTGGTGTGGTTTAAAAGAGGGGGGGGGTATTTTGAGGGAAGAATACGTACTTAATTCAGTTCTAAAAATTTTTTTTGAAAAAAAAATTTAACTTTATGAATTCCCCTCTATAGCGATTCAATCAAATTAATCAAACTTTTAAGAATGCCTGAAGCCCAGATAATAACTCTGCAGTCCCTATCTACGAACTACCCTCAAGAAGATTGGAATCACTTAATTTCAAGACCGTACTTTATTCAACTTCTAGAATCTAAATTAAAGAATAATACAATTGTATTTTTGAGTGGTGATGAGGGAATTGGTAAAACCATTTTATTAGCTCAGTTTGGTAGAAAATATTATGAAAATACTTTTTCAGTATTTTTTAATCCTTTTCATAAGCATGATCTCACAATTAATTTTGTTAGAACAGAATTAGTAAATCAGATAAACTTTTTTGTAAACCCAGAAGTATTTGAATCAACTCAACTAGCTAATTCAGAAACTTTTCAGATGGCTTTACATTCACTTAAAAGAAAAATTAGGCCTGGAAGAAATTCAATTTATTTTTTGGTTGATGGTTTAGAAGGTAGAGGGGCTGAATTGAAAGAAATTGTTTCAAAAATTATAAAAGAATTACCACTCGGTGAATCGAAATTTAGATTCATAATTTCTGGAACAAGTTCTGAATTTATACGCCTCTACAATAATATATCATCACTTGATACAATTGATCTCAGCGTACCCCCACTCACTTCTGAACAAGTAGGTCAATTTTTAGGAGAGCATTACAATAAAATAGAAAATCGAACTGACATAATTACAACCACTAAGGGGTATCCAAGTAGAGTAAAGGTTCTAAAGCGCTTACTAAAAAGAAATAGAGATGTTGATTTTATTATCTCTGATGCTGATTATCAAAATTGGATTCATCTGGATTGTGAAGTGCTTGACCTCAACTCTCCATTAATAAATAGTTTATTATCCTTGATTTGTTTTTCAGAAGAACCTCACAGTATTGAAGAACTTTCAGAAATTTTAGACACTGATAAGAATACTTTAGAAGAGCTCATTCACACTACCCAGATTATCTCCTTCCAAAATACTAATATCCAATTCCCCTCCGAGCAACATTTAAAATTTTTTAAGAATGCTCTTAGAGGTAATAAAAAAAATGTTGAAGAGTTACTTCTTAAACACTATGCGTCTGCTGAAACAATTAAACATAAATTTCAATTATCTAAACTTCTCAAAACTAGAGGTGACTATAAAGATATTACCGAATTGATAGATAATAATTTTCTAAAAGCAGCTATTGAAAGTACAGGTTCTCTTGAAATTGTAAATGAATCAATTCAAAATGGTTTTGAAGCCTCAAATGAACTTAAAGAGTATTCTAAGTTATTTCAATTTAGTATGCAAGCTGGTTTCATATATGAGTTAGATAATTATTTATACTGGGAATCAGAAATACTTGCAAGAATCTCATTAAATGATTTTAAGGGTGCTGTTCAGTTAGCTGAAAAAGCTGTTTTAAATATTGATAGATTAAGACTTCTTTCATTAATTGCTAGAAAAGAAAAAGAGCTTAATTCAAGAGTTGATGATGAATTAATTGATACAATAAAGCACTTATATAATATTACCAATTTAAATAATTGTGGTGATGTGATCTATGATGTCGTAGCTAATCTCATTTATTCAATTCCTAACCTAGCAATTGAAATGATTGAAAAGGCAGCTGGGAACGTTGAAGAAGCGAATATCAATGATTGGGTAATAGCCAAATTATCTATTGCAGCAGTCAATTCAGCTGGAGGTGAACCTGACAAATCAAATGAAGTTAAAAATAAGGCCCTTGAGAAATTAAACAACCCATCTGCTCGAAAAATACAAAGAGCTATTGAATTTTTGGTTGGCAATTATTCAAGTAATAAAGTTCTTCAAGAAATCAAATCACTAAATGATTCTACTGAACGAATTAATCTTCTAAGACTCTGGCTTCGCAATAACAAATCACAAAACTTAAATGTATTCACTATTCTAGATAGGGCCATTGATGAGCTGTTAAAAACCGATTCAAAGGATATTATTACTATTGATGTATTGGTAGATTTAACCAGTCAATTGGCTAAAGTTAAGGATGTCAAACAAAAAAGCGATTTGCTTTCTAGATTTGAAAGTTTTGATCAAAAAATCCTTAATCAAGGGCAAATTCAACAGTCAATTTTGTTCGAAATTAACATCTTGGATGCCTACCATTCATTTAAAAAAGACAAAGCTGAACATTTATTAATAGAGCTAATTAACAAAGTAGAAAGTTTTGAGGATCAATTAATCAAGCTAGAAGCTCAAGGTTTTATATATCAAAAGTTATCATTATGGAGAAACTTAAATCTGAAGAAATACTATCATAAACTTTACCATGAAATTAATGCGTCTACCAAGTTAATACTAAAGAATACTGCTTCACAAGCTCGAATTATGAAGACTTTAGTTAGTACTCTTGGTAAATCTTCTCCAGATTTTGCATTAGATTTAATCCATTCCATAAATACAGAGTTCAATAGGGATTCAACAAGGTTATATCTACTCGATGCCTATTTAGATAATAGCATAAGATTTATTAAGACGGAAACCCTTGAAAATATTGCATCTAATTTAGAAGCAGATATAGCTAAAGAAATAGCAATAACAAGAATTTTAGAAAGGTTTTCAGATGCCAAATCTCTTCCAAAAAGGAAAGTTACTGGCCTTCTCAATTTACTCTATCAAATTGACAATTTTAAAATCCATAAAAGAAAACTAGAGGCTCAACTGAATTTCCTAATAGTAATCTCTAAAAACTCAGTGATAAAGTCTTCTATGTGGCACTCTGTTAGTCAAAAGTTAGAACAATATCTAATGGAAGTTGATGAAGAATGGGAGTCCATTCATTTTGGATATTTCATTGCTTCAGAGCTCAGTAAAATAAATCCAACATTTGCCAAGCATATATTCGATAAAACCTCTGAAGAAAAACAAACTATTTGGCTCGATTCAAAAGCAATTGCCACAACATATTTAGTGGGTATTAGATTGCTAATAAAGTCTTATTCTGGTTTAATAAAAAACAAAATTAATGACCAGAATCATTATAAATATATTGACCTTTTAATAAGTAGAATTTCTTCAAAAAAGGAAAAATTACTTTTATGGTCTGAGATTGCTGTAAACTCAATTTTGAGTAGCAATATGCAAGTATTAAAAAAAGCTTATGACTCACATATAATTCCCCTTATATCAGAATTAGCTAATTCTGGAAATGTTGATACTGATATTGCTGAAACCTTTGTAGTAATTCATCATCAAAATATGGCATTAGCTGAAGAGTATATGGAATACCTGACAAGCTATGTTCATGAAGAGGTATGTGTTAAAATTATGGACTTTTACATCCAAGAGAGGAATCCATTTGAATATTACTCTGGTGATTTATTGTATAATGATGTTACTTATGATAATTCAATAAAGGCTGTTGGAGTTTTAAAATTAATTAAAACGGATTCCCTTGTATACTATCAAATGCATGAGTTGGTGGAAGCCATAATAAAAAGTAATAACATAACAACGTCTCAAAAAAATGATTTAGCAAAAAAGTTACAGGATATAATTGAAGTAAAACTTCCTGATTCAAAAAATATTACACATAATGGCTATCTAATAACCTGCAAACTGGAACTTGCTAATCTTCGAAAGGAAACACTTGCCTACTATAAAAGTCTTATTGAAGAAATAGATGATATCCCAAATCTTTCAGATAAAATTTTTACAACCGCTATATTTCTTGATGAAGTTCCTTGGAATAGATTAAAGAATTCGAACGTTATTAAAAGTAATCTGTACAGCTTTGTTAAGGAGTCTTTAAACAAGCTCCCAAGTAACTATGAATATTTAGACAGATCTATTCATTTAACACCCATAATGTACAAAATCAACAGAAATGAATGGAAAGCTTTAATTAATGAAGCTTTTAGTATTTCATTCGATATTGATGAAAATGTTGAGAAATTTAACTATCAAAAAAGAATTTTAGATTCAGTACATAAACTAGATCCAACATTTTCGAAAGAGTTACTTAAAATTTCTCTAGACAACCCTGAACAATTAACATCTAAAATGTTGTCAGAATATCATCAAAGTCTTGAAATTGGAGCCAAAATGCTGAATAATCAAGAATTAGATGAATTTAAAAAAGATGAGTATAGAAATTTTGTAACAGCTGTTCACAAGACCTTAGGGTCTCTAAATTCTGGTAAATGTTCAACCAAGAATATTTCTAAAATGACGCCTTATCTAGAAATTGGGAGAAAAATTGCTTTAACAGAAGCATATCCTATTTACAAGTTTTTTATAGCAAATCTTAACAATTATAGACTACAACAGGCTCGAAAATCAAATATTTTTGAAATTCAAGAATCAATTTTTAAAAGAATTTTTGAATCTCTTACTTTAGTAGAATTATTAGCACAGAAAAGGAAAATCACAGCTGAATTCTCGACAAAAAAATTCATTGATAAAGAATTTCAACAATCATTCTTAATTCATCCTAATTCAAGAGAAGAGGCTTTACAGCATATTAGAAATTGGATTGATGAAGAAGTTTCTGACTATATCATTATCGTAGATCCTTACTTGGTTAAAGAAGATTTACAAATACTAAAGATAATACAAGATAAAGGAGAGGATCTAAAAATTAATTTTCTAACCTGTAGAAAACCAAATTTTGAGGATGAAACCTCCTTCGAGGACTATTGGAGTAGTAACTCTGATCAAAAGCCACCATTTACAAATTTCACTTTTTGTTATCTACCCGATAAACCAGACTTTAGAATAATACATGACCGGTGGATTTTATCAAAAAACAGTGGCTTAAAATTAGGAACTAGTTTAAATAGTCTTGGTAAGGGAAAAGAAAGTGAAATATCAATATTGACTCCTAATATAGCAATGAATACCTTACAAGAAACAATAAATCAATATCTTAATAAGGAAAGGATGGAATATGATGGGAAGAAAATAAAATATTCCACTTTCAGTATTTAAATATTATTAAATTATGGGAAAATTCGTAATCAAGAAGAGACTAAATGGTGAGTTTCAATTTAATTTGAAAGCTACTAATGGGCAAGTAATACTAACAAGTGAAGGTTATTCTTCAAAATCTGGCTGTCTAAATGGTATAGACTCTGTAAAGACTAATTCACCGCATGATGACAGATATGAGAGAAAGAAGTCCTCAAATGGGAAGTATTATTTCAATTTAAAGTCAACAAATGGACAAGTAATCGGATCTAGTGAAATGTATGAAGCAAGTTCAGGTATGGAAAATGGTATTAATTCTGTAAAGACTAATGCTCCAAATGCCTCAACTGAAGATATTAGTTAGATTTATGTAGGTTTTGCATCTAAATAGAACTGTGCTTTTACTTAAATACTAGATTGTTCATACATTCAAATTGTATTTTTTTCAACTGGTAAATAAGAAAAAATACCCAGCCTCCTGTGAGAACTGGGTACCTTTCAACTCAAGAACCAATGGTAGTTAGAATTACCATTGAGAGTTTTTGCCAAACCATTTGTAAATTCAAAGGCATTGACATTTCTATCTGAAAAAGTGTCTATATAGCTGCTCTTATTAGCTGATGTAAAGAGATTATATACATTCCAAAGGTTGATATTACCCTCCTCATTAATACAAAATCTTTCATCCTGATAATAATCTTTTGCTATAGTTGTAACCTGCCCATCATTTAATAATAATGGTGGTATTTCAGATTTGTGCTGCTTAGGCAAATAATTGTATAGTCTTGCCTTCCCTATTAGTTGTGCAAATTGAGATTCAGTCAAGCTATGCTGAGTGAGAGATTCCAACTCTCTAAGGTGTTTATCAGCATCATAACTCAAAAATAAGTCTTGCAATTTTCCTGCTAATTCAGATGCACTACTTACTCTCATTTCTGAAGAAAAACCATCTGTGTTTATGCATAGATTACAGCATACCATATTTTGAAACCCAATGAAAACTTGAAACTTTTCAATGGTCTTTTTGCTATACAGGTTTTCTCTATTGTAAGATCTAACACCCCCTATAGTTAAAGCTATTTTATTGCCATTGATAGTTTCTACAATACTTGGTACACGAATGATGAATGCCATTCTCTCATAATAGGTGGTCTTCTCGTGCTCTAAGAGGTCTTTTGCAGCTTTATAAATTGCATTTGGTGTTCTACCTTTAATTTGATGACTTACGCGTATTTCAGGAGCTTCTATGCTATGATGAGGAAACACTCTACTTACAGATTCTTGAGCCACTTCTATAAACTCTTGATGAGCAATTGTCTTTTCATTATCCTTACTAAAGACAGGAATAATACAATCCTTCTGTAAATGTGAAAGGCTAACACTTTTAGTATTAGCCTCTATGAATGGATTTTTCTTCACAATAGGATCATCTGTATTATATACTATTATGTTAGTAGATTTTACAGGTGTTAATTCCATATCTGGTTTAAGAGTGTGCGCTATGTCCATTTTGACTGAATTTTTGAGGGTTTAATAAATGTGTTTTAGCTTCAATTGTTTCCTTCTGAAGTTTGAAATCTGCAGCTAATTCTTGAGTACTATAGTGTTGCTGATACAAAACCCTTAATTGCTCCAGATCTTTACAGTTCTGTATTTTCAGTCTCACCTCCTCTAAGGTTTCTCCATCATTGCACCATTCTAAGATCTTCTTTCCTGTAGCAGCATTAATAGTAAACTCAGGCTTACCAGAAAACAAATTGGTTCTGTCTTTACTGGCCACAGCAAAATGTTTAGAATCAATATCAAATACCAGAGTAAACTCATAATCTACACCATCTCTTTGAACAGCCTTTAAGCCTACTTTTTCTGGTATATACTTTCCATCCTTCTGATTTAATACATAATCCTGCTTAGTTCTCATTGTAGCAATAATATGAGCATCTGCTTGAAGAATTTTATCTACAAATGCTTTTTGCCTGGGAGTAACTTTATTCCAGTTAGTAAATGAATTACCCGGAAGCTTGGAATGAAAATCCAACAGCTCATCCCACACCTGAGAGATTGAATCTAGGATAATCACTTTCATACCTGCTTTTAAGCACACATCTATAGCTTGTATATACTTTTCAGGTGTAAAAGGTGGGCTGAGTGGTAGTACATTATATTGACCTAGGTGGGCATACAAATCTGCACTACCATTTTCACTATCCACAATGGCTATCTTAGAAAAATCTCCATTGATTAGTCCTTTTGCTAATAATAAGCTAGAGTAGGTTTTTCCACTTCCAGCTGATCCTTGTAGAGCCATTTTAATCTTAGCTCTTTTTCTTTCTGACTTTCTTAAGTTCATAATTATGTGGTATTTATGATTAATATTTAAATGAAAAATCCTTCATATTTCTATGAAGGATTTTAAAGAATAAAATGAATATAAAACATTGTAAATCAGTTAATTATATTAAAAATAATTGATGATTTATTAGGAAATGTCCTTGAAAATAGTTAGCTTTGTGCATCTTTTTTAGCTACATAAAACTAACTTCTAGAGTAGTTCCTCATCCAAAGATCTTGCGTTGTTAAATTGAAGAATTTTGAAGGGATAGGAGTATTTAAAAAGAGGAAAGGGAAACTTTTGTGAGAGCTTATACACGATCCTGTTAAGAATTTATCCTTCCATTTTTGTAAATGCACATATATAGAAGATCTACAAATCTGGAAGGAAATTTCTTATTTTCTTATTTAGAATCAGGTGAATATACAGGTAAGCTTTCCAAAGGAATATCAACTGCAGCATCTAAAATCAAATTGAGAACTGATGTTGGTTGTGGAACTTCTAGCACGTTATTTATTTGATCTACATTCTCTTGATGTTGTATAATATTTATTCTTCTACTAGTTACCTCAAAAAAATCCGTTTTCAAGTATTTATAGAATCCTTTAATTTGCTTGCTTTCATCCTCAAAATTTTCACGTCTGGTAAAATTATTTTTAAAGGTGAATATTTCGTTTATTATGAATCTATCAAACTCTAACAAATTGTCTCTCATTTCTCTAAACTCATTTATATCCTCACCAATAAAGCTCTCAGAAGGTGTTTTAGAGAGGTATTGAAAAGAAGTCTGCCCTTCTCCATAAATCCTAATACTATCTTTCATCTTGACTCTGAAATAATCCATTATATTATAAGCCAATACCAATCCCTTTTCATTGTCAGATAAGGCAATTCTAGAATCTATTAATGCTTTTGAATGAGATATACAACTCATAAAATAATCGCTTCTCCTATAAACTCCATCAACGTAAAAACCATTTCTTGATACAAAACTTTGTTTAAAATTTAGATTTTGAGGAAACAGCTTATATTGGATAAATGCAATTATATGAACTACTAATTTCTTATCTGAGCTCTTCAGTTCTTGAGAGTCACCTGATAAACCCCTGTATATAACAGTATTATTATCAAATAGATAACTCATAAATTCAGCAAAAATATAAGTGTTATTTACAGTTTTAAGTAAAGAGTTGAAAAAATCCTCCCCTAGATAATTTTTAAAAAATTCGTTTAGTATAAATTGAATTTTGCCCTCTTTGAAATACTGAACTGGCTTTTTATTTATGAAAGCCAAATTGCAGTTCACGAATTGATTTGTAAATGCTGAATATGTAAGAAAGGTGGAAGGATCCTTACCAAAAAAAGGAAATTCGTTGGTTAAATATTTATCTCCATCATTTAATGTAAATGTCTTAAATGATGGATATTGCAAGGGAAGTTCTAGATTATTATTTCTCAATCTATCAACATTTCTGATAGAGTCCTCAACACTTGCCCTAAGTTCATCATTGTAAAAATGACATAAAATTTCTCTTTGCTTATCAAAAGAAATGTACTCTGCTTTATTTCTGTTTAATACCTGAACTCGTCTAGACCCCGTGCTTGTGGATATTATATCATATGCCTTTTTAAATTCAATATATTTTTCTCCACTAAAACTTAAAGTTTCATAATTAAAAGATTGTGGCTTTGGTAAAACAATATGAATTTCTCCAACAGTTCTTTTTCTAGCTAAAGCTTGAATTATGCTACTATACCCATTTGAAAAAATTCCAAAATGATTTTTAAAAGGCCCTTTAGCTGTATAAGCAGGTAAGACTACAATAAATGCGTGGTTTTCTTTTTTAATACTTACACCCGTACTAAAGTTAGTTCCAATATTACATTTAGTGTGATCATATCTATTACTTTGTAAACTCTCAGGCTCTTGGTTCTCCTCAAAATTCGCAACGCATAAATTTATATTCTCCCTGTATTTATTGTACAATATTTCTCCTAGGCCACTGGTATTATCATGATATATTGAATTGGCTAATTTTCTAGTAGAGCACAAGATGTCTACATCAAGATTTCTACTAAAACATTCCTCCGCAATATCTATTAAAGTACCATTATGATTTGTGTAAGATTTAGCATTATCAAAATGTAATAATAATTGGCTTTGCCTTTCATTAATTCTTATCCTTTCAGCTTCTAAAATCTTAATATTCAAATCAGTTAATTCTGCCAAATACTCAATTACAATTTTTGAAGATTCACTAAGGGTTGCACTAACCACGATATTCTTATGAATTACGTTCTTCCATTTCCAAAGGTTGAAGATGTAATTCTGCTTAAAATTATAAACCGCATCGTGTATCTCGTCATATACAACTACAACCTTTATTTCATTTTCCTCGCAATGCTGGACCAAACGGTTTAAATATTCTCTTTTAGCTTTAGAATTAATAAATCCATCTTCCCCAGGGTTACCAAGTAGCGTATTAGCTGTAATAATTTGAATTTTTCTATTTAGGTATTCTATAGAATTTCTACCTATCCATTCATACCTATAAATTTGATTTTCTGGAACACCGAGCTCTTGCACATCCAAATAATATTGTTGAACTAAACTAACGAAGGGAGATGCAATAAAAATTAAATATTCCTGATTGTGATCTTCGTAAAATCTTTTTACTGTTTGAATTACTGCAAATGTTTTTCCACTGCCTACACCTGCATTAATTACAACAGTATTTCTATCATTTAATTCGATATTATCTTGAAGATTATCATTTAAATACCCCTCACTATCAGGGTTGATTATGATTTTAGATGTAGAAAAGTTTGAAGGAAAATCATCCGTATTAACTCTATTAAACTCTACTGGATAATCTTCAAATTCATTATTTGGTAACATCATTAATTTTCCCTTTTTGTTAATTTCTTATCTAAAGCTACCAACAGTTTATCAAACAAATCGCTAGCTTTTAAAATAAGGTTGTGTAAATATTCAACATTTGAGATAACTATCTTAAGATCATCCAATTCCAAGCCTTTCATTTTGTGGAATGTTCTCTTCGTTTTTATATATGAATCATCATGAGCAATAGCATTTCTAGTAGAAATCTGGTTTATTAATGTTCCGAACTCCTTTTTTAATTCATTTCCTTCAATTCCTATATCTTTCTCTAGAATATTCTTAATCCCCGGTATTACGCTTTGTTTAGGAATAACAATTTTTTTCTGAAGTTCATTACTACTTATATTTAGTAATTCCACCAGCCTATTTTCAATGAATGCGTAAATTGATAAGCAAGCAGAGTTTCTTTGAATACGAATCAATTCCTTTAGAGCCATCCCATCAAATTCATAAAATTGTTGGTCATAGGAACTTTTCCATTCAGCAGGTATATTTGACAAACTCTCCTTTCTTAATTCTTCAAAATTTTCTACCCTCTCACGATAAATGTCCTCTTGATTATTTATCATCATTCTCAAAGCAGAAAGCCCTATATCCAGATCATATTTAAAATTCCAAAGGTTACCGCATTTATATAGATATAGATCTTCTATTCCAAATTTTATTTTAGCCATACATACTTGAGTGAAATTAAAATTGAATAAGTTAAGAAATACCTAGGTTCAAATAAATAGCATTGAACTATACTCAATGTTCTCCTAAAGTTTATCACCTAAAATCTTCATATGATCACTTACTTTCTTTTGAACTATTTTACCATAATGGGTTTGGGTAATTGTAATACTTGAATGTCCTAGAAGCTCACTAACTATTTCCATTGGAACATCATTAAATAGCAAGACTGTAGTTGCAAAAGTTTTTCGAGCAGTATGGTGGGTTAATCTCTTATCAATACCTACTACATCAGCAATCTCTTTTAAGTAGGAATTGAATTTTTGATTACTTAATCTAGGAAAGATGAATTCCGAGTCATTTGTAAAAGTTTGTAAAATTTTCATAGCTTTAGGAAGTAGAGGAATTGATAATAGCTTACCCGTTTTTTCTCTTTCCATTCTTATCCACAAATTATTATCAAACCCCTTTTCTATGTGTAATGGTTTTAAGCCATTCATTTCAGCATATGCTAGACCTGTATAACAACAAAAAACAAAACAATCTCTTGTACTTTGTAGTCTCTTTTGAGAAAATTGATAGTTTTCGAGCTTCAACAATTCTGTTTCATTTAAATAAACAATTTTAGTAATAACACTCTTCGATTTATAAAGAAGGAATGGGTCAGTAAGAATAAGTTTTTCAGAAAGTGCAATCCTTATTACCTTTCTAAACCTCTGTATAACCTTATTAATTGTTACCTGCTTAAGACTCTTTTCAGTTTTAAGGTAAAAATCAAATTCCGTAAGAAAGTTTAAATCTAAGCCAGATATAGGCACATCCTTAACTTTAAATTTCCATTGAATGAAGGCTGTAATGTGTTGTCCTACGTAATAAAACTTATCCCAAGTAACTTTCTTTACTTCTAAGCCTACAAGCTTCTTAAACTTCACTAAATAGCTTTGATAATATTCAGATACACCAACTTGATTATGTTCCTTCTTGGTTTCAGCACCTAAATATTTATTTAAAATATCTGATGCTCTGATATGGTTTCCTTGAACTCTTAATTTTAGATAATAATCATTTAGCTTATTTGTGATTAAACCTAACTGATCATTTATTACAATATCAACTGAGTAATATTGCTCAGAAGAGTTCCAATATTTTGGTTTTATGAAAATTCCTGTTGAAAATTCCTTTCTTTCTCCTTCAAGAGTTAATCTGCATCTTAATACACAGAACCCTTTCTTATTAATTCTTGCTTTATTTGGATAAAATAGAATTGATAACTTATTAATACTCATCATAAATGAATTAATAAGACACAATATTTACTATACTATTATGCTAGTAGGAAATGTATAACCTGAGAAATTATGTACACCGAATTGTACACCTATTTGCAGAATGTATCACCTAATTAGGTGTACATATACAAAATATTCATTTGTTATAGGAGGACTGAAATTATTTGGGAAATAAGCCCTAAACCCGCGTAGATACTGACTATTACAAAACAAAAAAGCCTCAACTACAGGTAGTTAAGGCTTAATTTTGCTCCCCCTCTTGGGCTCGAACCAAGGACCCTTTGATTAACAGTCAAATGCTCTAACCAACTGAGCTAAGGAGGAATTTAATCTTTCAATTTTTAAAGTCACAC
>Ga0114908_1000653_pt1 | contig 18871 bp, 9 predicted proteins | sample MalvireepMed_s17_FD_87292 | JGI IMG/M metagenome (GOLD analysis project Ga0114908, IMG submission 87292) | Marine viral communities from the Global Malaspina Expedition - Malaspina viral metaG DeepMed_s17 | ecosystem: Environmental > Aquatic > Marine > Oceanic | place: Mediterranean Sea... | reverse complement strand
TGTGACTGTTTTTGTTGTGAATGTAAGGACTTGAGTAATGGATGTTGGGTATGGAACCCTGTTACATTGTCGTATGAATGGATAGGTGATCCCCTTGATCCTGCGTGTACAGAAGAAGATGTGCCTGGAGAAATAGCAAGAAAAGAAATATTGAGCGTGCCAAGATAGGATAACATATGCCTTTAGGATACACAGCAGCATTTTCAACTAGTCACATCAGACCATATACAGGTCCGCAAGGCCCAACGGGGGCAACTGCATATGGTACTGGTGGTGCTTCTGGTCCCAGAGGACCTTCTGGTCCAACAGGAGTGAGTGGGCCAACTGGTGCAACTGGGATGGCACTGATTGGAACTTACCTCCAAACAGATCCAGAAAAACCAGCATATAATTATTATGTTTTAGAATTTGCAGACAAAATAGGAAATTATGCTACTGCTGCTCCGAGAGGATTAACAGGAAATTATGGTCCCGTTGTGAACGGAACTACTGGATATTTTTCTAATACTGAGTTCTGCGATCTTGATCTTCCTGCTTCTCTTAATGTTCCTTGTGGATTTACTGGAATATTTGATGGTGTTACTTATATTTCTCCGTCATATAGACCAGTATCAACACCATTACATTATGGAGTTTCTGGCGCCACTCTAACATTCCGAACTATTGGTGTTAGCGGTGATCTAGAATTATATTCTGATCTTAAGACTATTGGAACAGGTCCAACATATGATGTGATTGGTATCAGCGGACCAGATGCATCTGTTCAATATGGAACTGTTGTTCTTGGATCTACTGGAGGACTTGCATATCTTTCAAACAGAAAGAATGTGAAAGATGCATATGGTTTAACATTCAATGATAAACTTTCTGGTCTTACATGGGGAACAATTGATGTTAACTTCAGAAATCATTCAGAACATTTTTCTGTTCATGGAAATGCAATAGACGGTGTTCTCAGAGATGAATTTATTATTAATCTGAAAAATGGTCATGGAAATGTTCATCAGGTATTTGCTCCATTCACACTTCTTGGAATCACCGCTGAATTTTATAGTAAGAACCCAATCGTTTCTGGTCCGAGGTGGACGGCTCCGCCTCTGGGAACAACTGCTGAATATGGAGAAGCAATCAGCATCACACTACTTGTGGATGGTGGACCATTTGGTATATCATTCTCAAATGATTTTTACTTCTCAGAAGATGTTGAATTTACAAGTGGACGAGATGTTATAAATTGTATCAGTTATGACCATTGTAATAGTTGGTTCTGTACTCTTTCTGGAATTGGTTTTGGGTTAGAAGGACCAGACAATAAGGGAGTTGGTTCTTGCTGTAATCCTAAAACTAATGACTGTTATGATTACATGAATAAAAAGAACTGTGATGCGTTGGGTGATGGATACAGTTGGTATGAAGAAATTCTATGTGATGACACTCCCTGTAATGTGAATGCAGACGATGGTTCTTGTTGTGTTAATGTTGATGGAGAGGGAGAGGCTCTTTGTCTTGATGATAATGTAAATCAAGATGACTGTGAGAAGTTTGGTGGAACCTGGCGTTCTGTTCCTTGTGGTATTGAATATTCGTGCGGGGATCCCTGCGAGGATATTCCAACTGGAGCATGTTGTGAATATGATGAAAATGGTAATTTCGTAACTTGCTATGATGATACTTATGAAAGTGATTGTTTGGCCCTCACTCCAGGCTTTGGAATATGGAAGAATGGAGGATTTTGTTCTTTCCCAGATATATGTGCTACAGAAGTTTTGATCGGAGCATGTTGCCTGAGTCCAACGCAATGTTTGCATCCAACAACGCCTGGTGGCTGTCATGATCTGGGTGGAGTGTTTATGGGATTTGATAGTGTGTGTCCACCAGATCCAGGCGGCGTGGATTGTGATCCCTGTCAAGATTATGGTTGGAAAACAGGACAAACACCTTCTAAGCCCAGTAAAGTAGAAGATATTAATCGGCCGATACAAAAAATAATTGTCCCGAATCAATTACCAAAACTTTCTGGTATTGTTTGTTCTAATATTTCTAATAAATGCACACCAGTATCAGATTATAGAAAATATATTCTTGAAAATGGATTGTCCTCTGTTCAAGGAAGAGATAGCGGTTCATACAAAAGATTCTTCCCACTGTTGAACAATTATGAAAATGTGGTATATGATATTGGTAAAGAACATTTCGTGGAAATGCTCAACAATAATATGACATTTGAAGAGATGGAAAGAATGCACCCAGGCACTTCTAAAGAAAAATTTGAACTGATGTCTATTGCATATTCTGTTGAACAAAGTAGTTGCCGCCATTGTGGTTCTAAATTCGATAATAAGAAATATCCGTTTGTAACTTCTGCTGTTTGTCTTTCTGGAAGAACAAGTGTTGAAGGAAGATCCTGTATAGAAATTCAGGTTCCGAAGGGAACTGAAAATATTGTTGCATCGGCTCTTGGAGGAGTAGCACATGTTGGAACATCATGTTCAGACTTTGATTGTGCAAGAGAACACGGAACAAATGTTTTAGATGCAAACATAATTCTTGGCAAAATGTCCACCGAAATGAATAGGGAAATGTCTGGTAGGTGTAAGTTATCAGATGGAACTATCATTGAAGGTTGCGACAAAGAATATTGTAAGAAAGCCCTGGGCGGAAGATGGAAAAAGAATGTTCTTAGTGCAAATGAAATTTGGAGTGTTATTCCTTCGGGTGGGCAATACAGATCGCAAGCAGGGGGACAAAAGGAACCGTTGTTCGTAGAAGAAATTAATACATGTTGTCCTTGTATTGGATGTATACTGGATGCACAATGTCATCAAGAATCAAATTGCAATTGTGATGCACCCGCAACTGGTGTGACCGGCCCAGGCGGTGTGACCGGCCCAGGCGACTGTGGGCCTTATCAGATAGGGCCAGGTTATTATGCTGATGCAGCAGGAGTGTGTACTATAAAAAATGCTCAAGACGATCCCAACGAATTTAATGGAAGACATGCTTGTTGCGAATTAGGTGATCCTAATGGCAGATGCTCTGGTGGACATAAACAGTTGTGTGATTCGTGTGAAAAGGTTTGCACGAAAAAATGTGATGCACAAGTTCAAAATATAAGTGATCAAAATGAACGAGATCGGCAGCGGCAAACTTGCATGCATGGATGTGAGGCACAATGTTGTGAAGATAAAGAGTATTGTAGTAGACTTGCAATTCAGTGTTATATGAGAAGATACACAAGAGGACTATCCGAGTGTCAATGTGGTAGTTGCCAAGGAGGCGATAACTGTGATTGTCAGGGATCAACATATGTGCCAGGGTGTTGCAGGAAGGATGAATGTATTGCTTATAATGGTGCTTTGACTTGTGAAGAGATAGCAAGAATGCATAACGGTGGACCCTGTGGACACAAGACTACTGCCACTGATCATTATTGGTATGGTTGGCCTTATGAACCTAGTATCCCTTCCACCCCCGATCTCCGATGCATTGATTGTGATTGGTTAAATAGCGCAACAGCGTGTGAAAGGTTTGCCACCTGTAGAGGTATATTGAACCAATTGTGTTGTATGAAAGAAGAGGGCAGCCAATGTGGAGACCTTTCAGAATGTGTGGATTGTAATATCTCTTATCAAGGATGTGGCACTGGTAAAATCAAAGTAGTGATAGACACTAAAGGATAAAATTCCGTCTACATATTATGAGGTCTATTAAGGAAATTTTATGAGCATTCAATTCAGAACAAGGTCTAGAGGATTTGGTGTTGACCCAGACACACTCATGGGTGCTTGTTGTGTGGATGATGGTTGTGTACAAACTTCTTTGAGGATTTGTTATGATAATGGCGGAGAGTTTTTCGCAGGTAAGAATTGTAAGGAAGAAAATCCTTGTGCGAAAGGCACAGGAGAATCTCGATCTCTTTATGGTGTTTGTTGTGACGAACATGGATTTTGTTATATTACCACCGAAGGTGAATGTGAATGTAGAAATGGAACATGGAAGGGTAAAGAATTCGATTGCCTGTCTTACGACTGTTGTGCTGGATCAACCGCTGCTCAACAAGCATGTTGTATGGGTAAATACATAAAAGGCGTTTCTGGTGATTACAGTTGGGCTGGACTTTGTAAAGATTTAAAACCATGTGAATGCTTGGATCTTGGTGGTGTTCCCAGAGGACCAGATTCTAGATGTTCAACAATTAATTCTGCTGGTGGTTGTGGTGTTACTGGTGCAACAGCACATGGTAGTTGTTGTGTAGAAGGAAATTGCCATAGTCCAGATACAGTAAAGGGAACATTCGTAGATGGGTATACCGCCGGCGATTGTGCTTATCTTGGCGGTCTTTGGGGTGGTTCTGGCAGCAATTGCAGTGATGGAACTACATTCTCTACTTCTTGGCCTTGTGCTTGGCCAACGGGTTCTTGTTGTTTTGGATATCAACCGTTTCACGGTGTAACATATTGTGATAGTGGAAAAACTTGTGGTGATTGTCTGAATCTTCCGCCTGGTGGAAGTGGCGGAGTAGCATGGATAATCGGTGCAACTTGTGGAAATATAACCGAGATTGATGGTGTAAACTGTATTCCACCACAACCAGAAAATAAGGGTGTTTGTTGCATTCCAGAATACTTCGGTGTTGAAGATTCTAGCATTAAACCATTCATTGTTGATTATAGTTGTTATGTCACAACAGAAAACCGATGCATCTCTATTGGTGGATTGTGGAGTGAAAAAGAAGAGAGTTGTGATGATGTAGATTGTTGTTCTCTTTACCAAGATTGCACTTTGGGACCAGAGGGTTCGTGTTGTCAATTCGACCTTGGCAGTGGAAATTATGTGAGGTGTGACAACACCGCAATTTATAACTGTGAACAAATTGCTATCAATAATAATAATATTCAAACTCTGTTTTATGAGGGTGAACAGTGTGATGACGAAACTGGATATCCGTGTAGTGACAGGATTATGACTACCGATTCGTGTTGTCTGTGGCAGCACAATGGAATTTATATTGGTTGTCAAAACATAGGAGAGAATGATCTATGTCCGCCCACTCCTGAATATGTTGGGATGAGATTTGACCAGCCATGTGAATCACCAGGCTTTAATTGTTCTACACAGAAAGTAGGAGCATGTTGTCATGGTGTTCAATGCACTTTGACAAGCAGGGGTGGGTGTGCTAAATTAAGTGGAATTTTCTACGAGGGTTGGAATTGTATAGACAATTGTAATGATCTTCCTTGCTGTTCGGTAACTGATGATACAGTTATTGCGTGTTATAATAAGGACAATGCACCAATTGATGTTGTTGGTGCGGATAGATGTTTAGATTCTTGGTCTGTTCCTTCACAGCATTTGAATAAAGAATTTGCTGCTGAATATCTAATTGATCTTGGAATTGATAATCCAGTTGCTGTTCATACTAATTCAAATCCATCTTTGTTGTTTAGTTGTGAAGATTGTGGTTATGGTTGTTCAAGAAGTAGAGGATCTTGTTGTTGGAATGGAATGTGTGTTCCTTCAAGAACACAAGAAGAATGTAGACAGTTGGGTGGTATCTTCCAGAGGTGTGAGGGAATACCATTTGTGAATATTTCTGATAGTTGGGCAACTGAAAATCCGTGTATTGAAGCGGGTTGCTCTGGAACTTTAAGAGGGACGGAAGAAGAATATTGTGATGAGCCAGAGGATTGCTTTGGAGCATGTTGTACCAATGGTGGTGTTTCGTGTGGCAAAAATAGTGAATGTCCTAACGGACAATGTGTAGGAGGATATTGTTCCTGCATTCCTGGCGGGGATTGTGATTATAGACTTCGATCAGAATGCTCTGGATGTTTCTATGGTTGCGGTACGCAATGTTGTAAGAGTTGTGTAGATCCTAGCGACGGGGTGTGTTGTTTGTCTGGTGATGATGGTTGTCAATCCGACCTCGATCCAGAACAATGTGATGCTTTTAATGGAACTTATCATTTTGGTTCATCGTGCGACATTTGTGAAGGTTTCGGTGCAACAGAAGGATCTTGCTGTTATGAGTTTGAACCTTCTAAGTTTAAGTGTATTCAGGCAGAAGAACTTGCCTGTTGTAATTTGAATGGAGAATTTTCTGCTGGTGAAAATTGTGTTGATAATTGCTCAGAAGATTGTAGTGAAGAATGTATCAGTTGTGCTGGCTGCGGTGGGAAAAATTGTGGTGGTGAATTTGGTGCCTGTTGTAATCCTGAAGATGGCACATGTCAACATCTGCCAATAAATGAATGTTGTGAAAAAAACGGGACGATGGAAGACTGTTTAGAAAAATTTAAACCAAATCTTTCCTGTGAACAGGCAAATTGTCCTTCGTGTGTTTGTTGTGATGTAAATGTGTGTCCCGATTGTAAGCCATGTTGCATGTCCCATAGCGAAACAGGAGTTAGTGTCTGTAGGGATATGCCGCCTGGAGAATGTATAAGTGCTGGAGGAACACCACAACTAGAAGGAACATATTGTAATAATTACATAAGTGGACAATATACAGAGGGAGACATATATTGCCATTACTGTGCATGGAAATCAGCGGGTGGTGAAGCACCTTCGGGGTGGGAGGATGACTATATAACAAACCTTGGGTATGTTTGTCGTGCTTGTTGTGAGGGTGGTGGAACACTTGAAACCTGTCATCCGCTAGAAACATTCCAAGATCATATTGATTATGACAATTTAGAATGTAATACATTATTCTCAACTGCCGATTTTTGTCAGACTGATGATACTATTTATCTTCCAGAGGAATGGTGTGTGGAATGTGATTGTCAATCGAAGGGTGCTTGCTGCCATTGTGTTTCTGGTTGTGCTGAACTGTGTCAATTCGGTGAGGGTGAAGGACCGTGTAGTATAGCAGGGCCCGACGATGATGATAGTGGGTGGACTAAAGAGGACTGTGAAGACGAAGAAGGGCAGGATGGAAATGGTGGAGTTTGGTTGGGACCAGGAACAAGTTGTCCTCAAGGACCTGGGGCGGTATCTTGTACTCCACATCTAAGGCCTTGTTGTACATGCGGGGGAGAATTTGGATGGGATGATGTAGATAATAGTGATGGAGATTTTGGCCAAGCAGGCCCATGTCCGAGCCTTGGGCCAGGAGAAGTTGGTGATTGTTGTGATATAGGTGAAGGACCAGGAGTTACAGATCCTCCGTGGTCAGGAACTACCTGTCAGATGAAGTCTGCCTACACTGAAGATACTTGTATAAATTGGGATGATACGCCAGGATATCTGGGAATATACGGCGACACTTGTGGAGATTATGGTGGATCGGCAAACTGCCAGACTTGTGATGATCCAGATTTTGGCAAGGGTGCGTGTTGTTCGTGTCATAGATTTGCATTCAATTGGCCCTATCATCCAGAGGAGGATCAAGATTGGTCCACCCATGGCGATAGAACTGGTGATTGTCAAGGAGGAGAAACTAAATGTTTATTCACAACAAAGAATGAATGCGATCTGTTAAATAAGTGGGGAAATACAAATTCTGAGGCGGGGCATGATTTCGCATTAGGCGAAGTTGCTTTAGGTATATGTGATAAATGGGATGAAGATTATTCAACAATAGGTGATTATCCAGAATGTGATTCGTTCCCGTGGGTACACCCATATCCCATAGATTCTGATACTTGGACCGAACCTGTTGGAACTTATACTTGGTGGGGACCAAAATCAAATTGTGAAGTTGATAATGAAGAATGGGATTCCTTTGATCAAATAGAACGGCTTTTTGTTTCTCCTTGTAATTCAGGTCAAGTGTGTCGCAGTTGGTACAGCAATACTTACTTTAATTGTTATCCCAATTCCTTTAGTCCACACTTCCCAACAGAAGATGATCCCTATATTTGCCATGATGTACCATTTACTTTCTGCGGCACAAACTGGGGTCAAGGAAGTCACGCTCACCGTACTAGTAGTGGTTCGTGGAGTGGTGATACTTGGCATGGATGGAAATGGATTCCGCCAGAATGGGCAACCCCAGATCGATATTACCCCGATGATAGGGGAACACCATTAAAGCAAGAGGGATATTGTGATGGCAGAGAACCAGAGTGTGGGACAGGATGCCCAGAGTGTATGTTGGACCAGTTTGTTTCTCACCCGTGGTGGGAAAATGGCCATGGAGTTTGGGCTGGTTACGGTCTAGATGTCTATGAACGAGATTGTAGGCGTGGATGTCAAATGTTTGGTGCATGTTGTAATCCAAAATTGGGTGTTTGTAGCAGATGGCCACAAGATCAATGTATAAAACTTGGTGGATATTTTATGGGAGCGCCAAGATGTGCAGATATATGCGGTTCTGTTGGCGAATGTATGGATGAAACAACTCATACTTACGGTGATTCTAAACTTTGGCCGACGCATTGTGGGACATGTGCTGTTTGCGAAAATGTTTCTTCTGCTTATAGAAATAAAGGGAACATTAAGTATAGAACTTTCATACACGGAAGAAAAGATGTAACTGCAACCATTCCGTTCTTTGGGTTTGCAAATGTAGAGACTCCCCCGATTGATATTCCAGAAAATGCTATGTTCCCACAGGGAGATGCAAATTCTGTACTCTATTATAAGATATCTAATAGTCGTGATTTATCAAATCCTGTTGTTGAAGCCATTCCTTTCCCAACAGATCCAACAAGTCATCAATACATTCAGGGGTATTCTGATGTGAATGGTTCTTATAATCTTCTTTCGTGGGGAATAGTTGGGGGAGGGGAAGAGTTATTCAAGAGTTATAGAAATAGTATTCGGACACTTTGGTTGACAAGAAAACATCAGACTCCAGAAAATGCTGAGTTGGCGAATATGTTTGAACCATATTATCATTCGAAGATTGAATTCTCAGAAGTACCGAATCTAGAAATGTTAGTAATAAATCCTGCTAGGTATGGAAACGGTAGAAATGAGTTCGACGAAAATTGGAATTCTTGCAAAAACGATACCACTGGATATTATAGTGGAGTCTATCTTACAAGAGATATTTCTAGATCAGTACAAAGAGGAAGTAAATTAAAGACACTCATTGCAGCAGATTCTTCCATTGATTCGGGTTGCACTCCATTGCAATACTTAAATCTGTCATCTATAAGAAAATTAGAAACCGTTCATGTGAACAATAACGAATTGTATAGGTTGGACATACAAGAAGGAAATAAGATTCGAGAACTGTGGGCACAAGATAATAAGTTGGGTTCGGTTGACGGACCATCTTGGTTAAATTCGCCTGGGTTTGTTGGTTCCCAAGAAGAGTTCCCAATGAGAAAACTTAATTATATTGAGAGATTAATTGTTTCGGATAATGATATTAAATCTCTCATCTCTTCACCACAAACATTCAATAATCTGACATCCTTACTTGCATCTAATAATGCAAATTTACATAGTGGTGTTCCTCTGTATCTTGATGCACCATCTCTTGAGTACCTTGATCTTTCTGGTTGTGGTCTAGAAGCGGGTATGACAATTCGAAGATCCTCGAAACTAAAGCAAATTCTTCTTCGTGAAACTCATCTCGGAAACGCATCTAAGCAGAAAATAGACTATGAACATTTTGCCTTTGGACAAAACAAGATAGATGATTTAATAAATCTAGAAACTATTGTTCTTACAGGCAGCAGACTTCGATTCTTAAACTTGGGCGCCGACACCCAGATAGAATGGGGCGACCCTGGAGTTGTTGGAGAATATAATAATTATGGATATGCTTTTTGGAATCTAACATATGCTGATCTGAGCGACAACATTCTATTAACGAAAGTTCAACTTCCAAGTCCAACTGATGTATATTCTACTGCACAGAAGAAACATCTCCGCTATGTAAATGTTAATGGAACTGCTTTGGGTGAGAGCGGAATAAACAGAGAAGATGCACCTGGCTTTGATGCTTTCTTTAGTCAATCTGCATTCATTAATCCAGAAGGATATCCTGTCGGACATGTTCTTGAAGTATCAGCAAGAAATATCAGAGACTTGAACGGTAATAGAGTTACCCTTTCTGTAGAGAAGTATAATGAAATTACAAATCTTTGGAATGGAAGTGAAAGATTTATTGTTTTAGATGTTGACATAGATAAATAATCCTGTATATTTGTGTATATAATGGATTTGAGTGTACAAAGGATTATAAAGAATGGGTGAAAAGAAATCAATCAGCGAAAAGATTGGAATGGCAAAGAGTTTCGCTAAATCAATTCTGTCCCGCGGCCTAACAAATAAAAAAACTGATAAGATTACCAAACAACTCAGAGTTATTAGTTGCTTTGGGGACGGGGGAGAATTGATACCATGTGAGTATCTTCAAACCAGTAAAGCCGATCCAACCAAAAATTTTTGTGAAGGGTGTGGATGTGGGGACAGAAAAGGCACATGGTTGGTAGCAAACGAAGATGAATATAGTAAATTAGACTATCCAAAACTTGGTTGTCCTCTTCAGATGCCAGGATTCACAAACTACGAAGAAAGTGAACCCGACGAAGCAGAAGATCCAGTAACTCGTAGATATTATATTGAACAGTTAGAACCTGAAAGAATTAAAAATATTAAAGTCTCATTACCTGAGCCTCCTGATCCTCCTAAAAAGAAAAAGGAAGAGTAATGAAGTAGCCCCCCAAAGGGGCTTTTCTTTTGTCTCGATGTTATACATAATAGAGAAACAAAGGAGATTTATCGCATGGCTGAACCCTATTCATTAGACTCTTTAATTGAATATTCTTTTCGAAGACTTGGCGAACCAGTTATTGATGTCAATGTCGATTATCAACAGGCTGTTGAGCGGGTAGAAGATGCACTCCAACTTTTTGCAGAAAGGCATTTTGATGGAGTAGAGAAGCATTATTATAAGCACAAAGTCACGGCTGATGATAGAAGCAATGGTTACATTGATACAAACAGTTTAACCGATGGAGGAGGATACACGGGCGCCCCGCCTGGTAAAAATATCTTAGCAGTAACGAAAGCCTTTAGATTTGGTTCACAGCAAGCGAGCATGTTCGATGTTCGATATCAAATGTCACTTCATGATTATTTCGGAATTAATAGAAATATTCATTGGGGTGCGGCTCTTGGTGTATCATCGTATGATTCAACAAAGCGTTTTATTAGTTTGATAGAACAGTTATTTGAACCAGAAAAACAAATTCGTTTCAACAAGGCTACAAATAAATTGTATATTGACATGGACTGGTCAGAAGATATTACTGTGGGCGAATTCCTTCTCATTGAAGCCTATTCTAAATTAGATGCTTCCACCTATACAGAAATATATAATGATAAATTATTGAAGGAATATGTTACAGCACTTATAAAGAGACAGTGGGGACAAAATTTATCCAAGTTTGAAGGAGTTCAGTTACCTGGCGGCGCTACTCTTAGGGGAGCAGAAATACTTTCTGAAGCAAACGAAGAGATACAAAGAATAGAAGAAAAAGTTCAGTTGGAATACGAACTTCCAATTAATTTTTCTATTGGGTAGTAAATGGCAAGAAACAAATATTTTAAAGATTATGCTGGTGAGCAAGACACTGTTGAAAATATAACCATTGAAATAATTCAAACAATGGGTAGGGATATGGTATACATTCCCAGAGACATCGTAACAAAGGATGATATCTTTGGTGAAGATACATTATCCAAGTTCGAAAAAGGTTTTAGTCTTGAAATGTATATTCAATCCGTCGATGGGTTTGAGGGTGAAGGTGATATATTATCAAAATATGGTTTACAAATTAATGACAGAATTGAGTTGATTGTTTCTCGTAAAAGATTTCAAGATGTAGTCACAACTTTAAGTTCAATTGAACGACCAAGAGAAGGCGATTTGATCTTCTTTCCGTTGAGTAAGACTCTGTTTGAAATTAATTTTGTCGAACACGAAAATCCATTTTATCAACTCGGCAAACTCTATGTCTATAAACTCTCCTGTGAGACATTTACCTATAGTGAAAGTATGGAAATTGATACTGGAATTGATGATATTGATATTGTAGATACGGAGCATAAGCAATATGAAATCAAACTTACTCTCGGAGATTTAGTAAGTTCAACTGTTAATTTCCTCGAAGGAGAAACTATATTCCAAGTTTCTAATACGCTTAGTGGCTCCGCAGCAGATGCAGATGTAACAGCACAGGTGACAAATTGGGATTCTGATAATAAGATTCTATATGTTTCAAATCTATCTGGAACTTTATCGACTGGTTCTTCGAACGATAGTGTCATTGGTATGACTTCTGGTGCGGAGTATAAGTTGTCCACCTCGACTACTACCACCACCATTATTGTGACAGAACCACAGGACAGCGAAACATCTGGAGACAATGAAGATTTAGAATTCTCTGTTGACACAGATAATATCTTTGACTTTACTGATACGGACCCATTCTCTGAAGGTAATTACTAATGTTTAGACCATTTTATAACGAGTCTATTCGAAAACTAGTGGTCGCTTTTGGATCATTGTTTAATGATATTCGTTTGGAGCATACTGACTCTGGTAGTACAAAACAATTTATTAGAGTTCCTTTGTCATATGGAGCAAAAGAAAAGTTCATTCGGCGAATAGAAGAACAGAGTTCTATATCAGGAACAACGAAAGTTATGATTACTCTTCCCAGATTGGGATTTGATATTACCAATATCTCATATGATCCTATGAGAAAGAGAAACACATTAACCAGAAGAAGAACGAATTTATCAGGAGCAACTGGTGGAGCCATATCATATAATTATGCAGAGGTTCCATACAATTTTGATTTTTCTCTATATGGATTTACAAGAACGATGAACGATGCTCTTCAGATAACAGAGCAAATTCTTCCTTACTTTACACCAGAATTTACGGTGACTGTAAATTTCAATGATGTTAATAAAAGAGTTGATATTCCAATTATTTTGAATAATGTTAGTCTCGAAGAAGAGTTTGAGGGTGATTTTGAAACAAGAAGAAATATAACAACTCAATATGACTTTACTGCAAAATCATATGTCTTTGGACCTATTCGCAAGACTGGTGTTATTCTTCATACCGAAACTACATTCTTCGATCTTGTGGATGATAATTATCTTCGATCTGGACCTACTGGTGCATTGAGCAGAATTGATGTTGGTGTGAGTGGTCCTTCCTACAGTTCAGAATTAACTGGCGGCACATTCACCGATTACATAACATACAAGAATCTGTATTCAAGAGGAGCAAGCGGATTTGGTCCTACTGGTTCTACACAAGGCGCACATCAATGGACAAGAGGTTATATAGATACTTACGGAAACACATATCCGTCTGCTACATATAATCCACCCCAAGGAAGTGATTTTTAATCCTTAGTTTTAATATGAGAGAGATATTGAATGGTTAATAAAAAGAAAAGCGTGAATGAAAAATTATCTGAAGCACTAGAAGTTGAATATGAAGAAGAGGAAAAGGCCTCGTCTATTGTCAAGAGAGAGGACAATCTTCCTATCTCTCAGGACAGATTAGATGGAGATCTTCAAAAGGATTATGGTCAAGTTCGTAATAATTTAAAGGATTTAATATCAACTGGTAGAGATGCCATCGATGGTATTTTAAATGTAGCAATTGAAAGTGATGCACCAAGAGCATATGAGGTTGCATCTCAAATGATTAAAACGGTTTCTGAAATGAACAAGGATCTTATTGATCTTCACCAAAGAATGAATTCGATAAGAAAAGAAGATATTGAAGTAACCAACACAACGAACAATTCAATTTATGTTGGTTCTACTAGTGATTTACAAGATCTAATTAATCAATCAAGAAGTGCAAAGAAAGCACTTCAAAATTATGATGATATTTTGGAAGTAGATGCTGAGATAATAGATGACCAATAAAAAGACAGGATATCTTGGAAACCCTAATTTAAAACAGTCTGGAGTAAATATAGGGTTTAATGAAAATCAAGTTAAAGAATATATTAAATGTTCTAAAGATCCAGCCTACTTTATTCAAAAGTATATTAAAGTAGTAAGTTTGGATGAAGGTCTAATACCCTTTAATCTTTATGATTATCAACAAGACATGGTGGAGGTTGTTCATAATAATCGTTTTGTAATTGCAAAACTTCCTAGGCAGTCTGGTAAATCTACAACCATGATTTCTTATATCTTACATTATGTTCTGTTCAATCAGAGTATGAGTGTTGCTGTTCTTGCAAACAAGCAAGCAGTTGCAAGAGATATTTTAAGTCGCTTAAAACTTGCATATGAATATCTTCCTCTTTGGTTGCAGCAGGGAATAGTTGAATGGAATAAAGGAAGTATTCATTTAGAAAATGGTTCTAAGATAATCGCATCCTCTACTTCTGCTTCAGCAGTTCGTGGTGGTTCATATAATATGATTTTCCTTGACGAGTTTGCACATGTTCCTCAAGGTATTGCTGAAGAATTTTTCAGTTCTGTATATCCAACTATTACTTCAGGACAGAGTACAAAGGTTCTTATGGTTTCTACACCAAACGGATTGAATATGTTTTATCATTATTGGAGAGGAGCAACAAAGAAATTAGGCGAAATTGGAAAAAATGAGTATGTTCCTGTTGAAGTACATTGGACGCAAGTTCCGCTGTATCCTGGCGGACCTTGCCGAGATGATAAGTGGAAAATAGAAACTGTTGCAAATACTAGTGAACAACAATTTGAATCAGAATTTGAATGTGACTTTGTTGGTTCTCAGCACACACTTATATCTTCATATAAATTAAAGGCTCTTTCTTGGATTTCACCTCTTGTTCATAATCAAGAGGGTTTGGATATTTATGAAGAACCTATAGAAAACCATACCTACATTTCTTGTGTTGATACAGCAAGAGGGCAAGGATTAGATTATAGTGCGTTTACGATAATTGATATAACACAGATGCCATATAAAGTGGTAGCGAAGTATAGAAATAATATAATATCACCAATGGTGTATCCAACTATAATAAAAAGATTATGTGAACAGTTCAATGAAGCGTTTTGTTTAATAGAAATCAATGACATTGGTGGTCAGGTTGCGGATGTCTTACATGGTGATCTTGAATATGCAAATGTTCTTATGGTTTCTACTAGAGGAAGAAAAGGACAAGTCGTTAGTGGTGGTTTTGGTGGAAGTTCAACGCAGTTGGGTGTAAGAACTACGCAGGTAGTGAAAAAACTCGGATGTTCTGTTTTAAAGAGTTTGATTGAAGAAGATAAACTCATAATAGAAGATATGGATATTGTGAATGAATTGATTACTTTTGTTGCTAAGAAGCAATCATTTGAAGCAGATGCTGGACATACAGATGATTTGGTTATGACCCTGGTGTTGTTTGCATGGTTGTCTAGACAAGATTATTTTAAGGACTTGACAAATGTTGATACCAGAACTGCTATCTACGAAGACAAGATTCATCAATTGGAAGAAGACATGTCTCCGTTTGGTTTTATTGTTGATGGAAATGAAGAAGTAGAGAAAAGTGTTTGGGACGGGGAAGATAGGTGGTATATGAATGATGATAGGAATTTTCGAGGAGATTTTTGATATTTCTGAATATTGAGAATGTATAAATACTGTGAGATAAGAACTATAATGGTTATCGGTAAGTTATATCAGTATCCACAAGGAGAGCAAAATGCCGTTTAGTGTTAGCCCTAGTGTCACCGTAATAGAAAAAGATCTGAGTGCAATAATTCCATCACTCTCTACAACGGTAGCAGCATTTGTTGGTAGATTTGACTGGGGTCCAGTTGATGAAGTCATGGACATCGGAAGCGAAAAAGAATTATATGAAGTCTTTGGACCACCCTCTCCCGAAGAACGGGGTACAGATTGGTTTTGTGCTGCTAACTTTTTAAATTATGGTGATAGATTAAAGATTGTTCGCGTTGATGAGAGCCGTGTAGCAGGCAATCCTGGCACTTCTGCATATAGTGGAGCAACGGCCGCGCGTGTTCTCAGCGGAGCAACTTCTGCTCGATTTGAAGCAAGAGGAGCAGGACAAAAGGGTAATGCTCTTCGATTGTTAGTTTGGAACAACGGGCAACCAGAACCCAAACTTGCTAATGGAGATAAGGTGTTTTCTTATGCACCGACATCCACTCAAGCAGTTTATGAAAGTTTCAAGAACGGTGTTTTGAAAGCAGGCCCGCCTGGTACTACATTAGATGAATGTCATATTGCAATTCTCGACACATTGGGTAAGTATGGATCATCTGGTGATGTTCTTGAACTACACCAAGGACTTTCTCGATGGAGAGGTGTTTCTGATCCTGTAGGAAAAAGTCTTTATTATAAGGATGTGATTAACTCATATTCTAATTATGTCAAGATTGAAACAAATACTAAAAGAACTATCTGGCACGCAGGCACAACGGGAGATCCTTCTTGGACACCAGAAACTACTGGTCCCATCAAAGAACATGCTCTTGGTATTGCTACTGATGCACAAGGTCCATTCCAATCATTTTTAGGAAGAGGTAGTGCCTACGCTCTCACTCCTTCTTGGAGATTCCAAAAGGGTTCTGGTTCTGGTGTTACATGGCCCTATGAGGGTGTTGGAACCAGTACCGCTGCGGTGGCATCTGAGAATCCTAATGCTTACAGTATAATAGAAGCATGGACAAAGCACTTCTCTGATCCTGAGTTTATAGATGTTGATATCTTAATTTCTGGATCAGCAGAACAATTAATTTCTAGGCATCTAGTCAATCTTGCAGAAAGAAGAAAGGATTGTGTAGCATTCCTTTCGCCGCCAGCATCACCAGCAGGATCAGAATACAATGATACCGTTTATAATACCACATGGTCTGGATACTCTGGTCCTGCTGATGTTGTAAATTATAGAAATAACACATTGAATATTAACAGTTCATATACGGTTATGGATAGCGGTTGGAAGTACATGTATGATTCTTATAATGATACGAATAGATGGGTTCCATTAAATCCTGATATCGCTGGATTGACTGTTCGCACCGAACAATCAACGGATCCTTGGTATTCACCAGCAGGATTTAATCGAGGAAGAATCCAAGGGGTTATAAAACTTTCTATGAATCCAACCAAGCCACAGAGGGATAAATTATATTCTAACGGAATTAACCCTGTGGTGTCTTTCCCAGGCGAAGGAACTGTTCTGTTTGGAGACAAAACTTTACAGAGAAGAGCAACAGCATTAGATAGAATTAATGTTAGAAGACTCATGATCCATCTTGAGAAAGCAATTGCTACGGCTTCCAATTTTAATCTTTTCGAATTCAACGATGATTTCACAAGAAGATCATTCGTTAGTACAGTTAATCCATTTTTAAGAAGAGTTCAATCACAAAGAGGCATTACAGATTTCAGGGTAGTGTGCGATTCTACGAATAACACTTCACAGGTAATTGATAACAACGAGTTTGTTGCAGATATCTTTATTAAGCCTGCTAGAAGCATCAATTATATTCAACTCAACTTTACTGTCCTAAGAACGAATGCTGTTTTTGAGGAATTGATATAATAGATTTAAGAGCAATCAGGAGAGAACGAAATGCCATTTAGTGTCAGCCCTAGTGTAACAGTAATAGAAAAAGACTTGAGTTCTATTATTCCTTCAGTCGCCACAACCGTCGGCGCATTTGTTGGTAGATTCGATTGGGGTCCAACCAATGAAATCGTAACCATCGGAAGCGAAAAAGAATTATATGAAGTCTTTGGACCACCAAGTCCAGATGAGAGAGGAACCGACTGGTTCTGTGCTGCTAACTTTTTAGGTTATGGCGATAGGTTAAGGGTTGTTCGTGTTGATGAAGGATATTCTGGTGGAGGAGGCCAGGCGGGTAATGTGGATACGGTCACTGGCTCTTATAGTGGAGCAACTGCTGCATTTGTTCTTAGCGGTGGTACTTCTGCTCGACTAGAAGCCAAATTTGCAGGCAATAAAGGAAATTCTCTCCGATGGAATTCATGGAATCATGGACAACCTGAACCATTACTTCCGTCTGGAGAAGCAGTTTTTAGTTATGCACCAACATCCACTCAAGCAGTGTTTGATAGTTTTAATAATAATGTATTAACGGCAGGACAACCTGGCAGCACATTGGATGAATGTCATATTGCAATTGTTGATGCATTAGGTTATTTTGGAGCATCTGGTGATGTTATTGAAAGGTGGGAAGGCCTTTCCCGCTGGAGGGGTGCTGTTGATGCTCAAGGAGAAAGCCTTTATTACAAAGATGTAATCAATTCTAACTCGAATTATATTGCGATAGAAGACACCACAAATAGAAGTATTTGGCACGCTGGTACAACTGGTGATCCTACTTGGACAACAGAAACCACTTCTGTTTTTGAAGTCGGCCTTACTGGACAAGGAGATATTAGAGGTCCGTTTGCTGGAGGCCAACTCTTCGAAAACGAGGCAGTTACAGGTGGATATACCAGTGGTTTTGGATATTATGGCGGCCTAGGGCGTTCTGGGGGACGACTTGTTGACAAATGGACATGCTTCTTCTTACAAGGTTATTCTGGCGGCGTCGGCGAGGGACCTGGGTCAGGATCGACCGATAATCGTCTACGGACCCCATCATGGAGATTCGCTGGCGGCCAGGCTTCTGGAGTAACATGGCCTTATGAACAAGATTCCACTACTTCAAATGCAACTAATACAATTGCAAATCCTAACACTTATAATATCAGGAATGCATGGACTGAGCATTTCTCTGATTCTGAGGCTGTGGATGTCGATGTTCTAATCTCAGGAGCAGCAGGAAAATTGATATCGAGACATCTGGTTGATCTCGCAGAAAGAAGAAAGGACTGCGTTGCATTCCTTTCGCCGCCAGCGTCACCAGCAGGAACAGAATATAATAGCGTTGATGGGGATACTACATGGGG